>ERZ1740062.301-NODE-301-length-32896-cov-7.280899_pt1 | contig 32896 bp, 23 predicted proteins | sample MGYA00581741_ERZ1740062 | MGnify/ENA primary metagenome ERZ1740062 (study PRJEB43018, sample SAMN04849747) | marine metagenome | isolation source: floating plastic debris | place: Pacific Ocean | collected 2008-09-01 | study: EMG produced TPA metagenomics assembly...
TCGCTGCTTCCCGGTTGCCGAGCGTGTCATAGTATTGACCGCGTGCGAACCAACCGCCGCCCCACTCAGGGTCAATCTCGAGGGCACGGTCGAAGTCGATCCCCGCATCGGCTCTTCCGATCGCTGCACGCACTCGACCCCGGTTCAGGTAGGCGGCGGCATCGCGCGGACTGCGTTGGATGACGACGGAGAAATCCTGATCAGCGCTCACCATTTCACCCAGATTGAACAGTGCGACGCCGCGGTTGAAGTAGGGTGAAATCCATTGCGGTTGCAGCTCGATAACGATGCTGAAGTCTTGCGCCGCGCGGGCTGGATCACCATTGTTCAACAGCATTACGCCGCGATTCAGATACGCATCGGCCGAGGTCTGGTCGATCCGGATCGCCTCATTATAATCTGCCGCCGCTTCGCTCAGGCGTCTCAGCTTCTCATAGGATCGCGCCCGGTTGACGTACAAATCGATCATCCGTGGAGCCGTCTCGAGCGCGCGCGTGAATTCAGCGACGGCGTCTTCAAACTGACCAAGCTCGTGAAAACCGATGCCGAGGTTTGCCCGCACTTGAGCCGCCGCTGTCGGTCCAAGCTTGCCGGTGTCGAGCGCACGTTGGCACATTGTGACGACGTCAAGCGCAGGTGTCTCGGGGTTCCCGCAAACATCGACGAAATTCCGCAGGTCTGCGTGCGCCCAACCCGGAGCGAGCATCGTGACGAGCGCAAAACACCTTATGGACTTCAGCATCACTGCCTCCTACGCGCACGATTGCGAAACCGGCGCTCTGTGTATTGCAGAACATAAGCTCGAACGGAAATGCGGCATTTCCCTGTTCGTGATCGGTTGGATTATTGTGCAGAGGGGTAGAGGGATGAATTTCCTTTGCAGAGCTTGGGATTCACCATAGCTTCGTCGATGTTGTCCGGTTGCCCGGGCGCGTTGCGAGGAACGGGGCTGGCGAGCATTTTTGGCGATGCGTCTGTTTGCAATCCTAATCTGTATCATTGCTTTAAGCGCGATGGTTTGGCACGCCGTCATGCGCGGGACGGATCACCAATCGATGCTGGGTGCACCGCAGGTCGAAGCACTTGTTGAAGCGGGAGCCCGGGCTGCGCTCGAAGGGCGCAACACACATCCGATAGCCATCAAAATCGATGGCCGGAACGTCCGCTTAGATGGTGTCGTGAATTCGGACACCGAGCGACAGGCGATTGTCTCAGCCGTTGAGGAAACCCCGCTGCTTGTGACGTTGGATGCAAACCTCAGGGTCCTGCCCCGCGCGGAACCGTTCGAGTTCAAGGCAGAAAAAGAGTCTGACGGATCGATCATCCTGTCGGGCCATGTGTCTGGCGCTGCGACCCGCGAGGCTCTGCTGGCGAAGGCAAGGCAACTTTCGGACGGAGGGACTATCTCCGATCGTCTCGTTCTGGCTGCGGGCGCGCCCGCGAATGGTTGGCCGGACTTTGCGAACACTGCATTGGATGTCCTGCAATACCTCAGGGAAGGTTCCGTCGCGTCGACGGATCTGGATGCTGTCGTCTCGGGGACAGTACCGAACCTTGCGGCTGCGGAGGCGGCGGTCTCACTCACCAACGCGGCGCCGCACGGGACTTGGACAGTGCAGATCTTCGGTGCGGAACCATCGACCGAACAGTTCGCATTCTCGGCCATGAAGACGGACGATGGTACCGTCATTCTTGATGGCTTTGCGCCCGATCTCGCGGCTCGCGAAGCGTTACTGACCGCAGCGAGCGCCATCACAGACCAACCAGTTGGCGGAGCGGTTGAACTGGCGGATGCAGCACCGTCTCAGGGTTGGTCTGAAACGGCGAAGACGGGAATCACAGCGCTCGGTCTCGTCGCTCATGGATTGTTCGTGACCGATGACACCGGTGTGAACTTCACCGCCGAGGTTGAAACTGACGATGACCTCGCGCAATTGTTGCCAGTGATTGGCGATGATTGGCAAACCAACATTGTTGTTCGAAATCCAACGCCTGCTGCGCGCTTGCAGATTGTCTTGGCCGATGACGGTACGATCAACGCCGTAGGATTACTGCCCGAAGATCTGAATGCGATTGAACTCGAGGAACTTCTGCCAGGTGTCACGTATTCGCCTGCGGCGGAAAACTCTATCGGTCGTCCAGTGGAATGGCGCGGCGCCCTGGAGGGACTGAATATCGTTCTTTCCAGATTTCGTAATGCTGAAGTCTTGCTCGAGGACCGCACGTTGGCAATGCGCGGTACGCTGCAACGAGGTTACGGCTCTGACGGCGTCGAGGCGGCCGTGAAGAGCGCCATCGGGCGTGATTGGGTATTGCAGTTTGATCTCGCGACCTCCGCGCCGCTTGCCGAGCTGGTTTTCTCTTCGAGGGCGGATGGAATTGTCCTGTCTGGGGTATTGCCAGCAGCCCTTCCGCTTGAGGACGCGATTGCACTCTTCGGCGATACTGCGGGAGGTGAGGGCCTTACCGGGGGCGGTGACGGCAACTCGGATAGCTGGATCGCATCACTTATTACACTGTCTGACGGACTTGGACGCTTCCGCGACGCGTCGGGCTTGGTTTCAGAGGGTCAGATCGAAATCAACGGTACGCTGCTTCCGGGATATCCCGCGCCCGACATGCAAACGTGGCTGGCAGAGCGCCTGCCGACGGATTGGTCGGTCATTGTGTTGGCTGAGGAGAGCGTGCCGAGCGAGGGCGATCGCCGGACCAGCCTGCTGTCCGACGAGTTGGAGAGCTTCCGGCGCGGTTACTGGCTGCCAGATCTCGACTTTGCGGTCTCCTTGGATCAATGTGGAGCAGAGATCGATACGGTTCTGGCGAACGAGAAGATCTTCTTTGTCACCGGCTCATCACGAATTGACCAGAAAGGACACGCGCTTCTCAATCGGCTCGCTGCGGTCGCCGTCCGGTGTCTGAACAGCTCAGTTCTTCGCCTGGAGATTGGCGGGCACACCGATTCTGTGGGCAACGACGACAATAATCTGACTCTTAGCCAACAGCGTGCCGATGCCGTTTTGGGCGAACTCATTCAGCGGGGCGTTCGATCGGATGCAATCATCGCAATAGGCTATGGAGAGGCAAACCCGATTGACTCGAACAACACCGCAGAGGGGCGGGCGCGCAATCGGCGCATCAGTTTCGTCTGGTCGGATGACGAACAGTGAATGAGACGCGCAGGATCAGGGGACGCTGATGGTTGAACTGATCACCGAGATGCTGATCTACCTCGGGCTAGCTGCGCTTTTGGGCCTTGTCCTCGGCTATCTTGTGTGGGGCTGGGGAGCCGGTGCGCGTATCTCCGCGGCCCGATCAGAGGGTGCTGCGACGGCGCGTACCTCGGTGGATGGCGATGCAGGGTTGCGCGAACGGTTCGATGCCAGCGAGCGAGATCGCATTCGGCTCGAAGCCGAGGTTGAGCACCTTTCGACTGCTCTTGCGGCATCGCGCGAGAAGTTGAGATCCTATCGGTCGATGGACGTCTCTGGGAAGATGGATTCTGCGCCAACCGACGCCGGGTTAGCGCCGAGCGTGGACGACCAGGCTCCGTTTGAACCCGAGCACACCGGTTCCGAGGCTCGCGATGCGTCGGTCAGAGATGATCCCTTAGACCCCCTTGCTTTAGAGCCGATCCAAGAAGATGAAGCCGAAGAGGTCCACGCAGCCGAAAGCGTTGACGGTCCGGAAACGGCAAACGACGAGCCCCCTGCGTTCCTGCTCGATGAACGGCCTGAAGAGGTTGATGATCTCAAGCGGATTAAGGGCGTCGGCACGGTCATGGAGGGCGTTCTCAACGCAAAGGGTGTTTTCCTGTTCCACCAGCTCGCGAACTTGACGGAAAGCGAGATCGATTGGGTGAACGATGCGATCGAGGCTTTTCCTGGCCGGATCCATAGGGATCGTTGGGTTGAGCAAGCCCGGGAGCTCTTCGCTGAGAAGTATGGACGCGCCTACGACGCCGATTGAGACCGAAGAAGTCGGTTTCAGCCACAGGAGCACAACCGAGCAAGAGATCTCTCGTCGATCAACAGATTCATTTTGGTTCGAATCTTCACAAAATTGCGCGCGACGAGCTCGATTCCACTGTGCTAGGATTCCTCCCGGGGGACCGGATGTGAGGTGATGGAGGTTCTTTTGGCCCGACGGCTTTCGCTCGACGCTTTCCCGTTTGCCCGCCTGTTCCTAGTCTGCGCTGCGCTGCTTGTTTCGACGGGACAGGTGCGTGCCCTCGATCTGGATCGCGCAAGGGCCGATGCGCTTGTGCTGTCTGACGCGCTCGAGATCAGTGCCACGGGCGATTGGGACCGTGCGCAGGCATTGGTCGCCTCATCGGACATACTTGTCCAAGACATTGTGCTCTGGCGGAAGCTTCGGGCAGGGAAAGGCTCGGACGCAGAGTATCGGAACTACACCACCCGCCGTCCGACATGGCCTGGTCGCGAAGCTCTGGACCGTGCGATCTTCGGTGGATCGTCAAGCCGGGGCGGTCCCGGCCTTTCGGGCGAGGCGGCGAGCAACTGGCGCGCCTTCTCCCGGGCCTATAAGCGCCGTCAGTACGAACAGGCGGAAACGCTTTTGCTATCGGTCACCGGCGATCGCGCGATGCTCGGCGACCCGGAAGTATGGGCCGACCGCCGATTGGCGCTGGCGCGCCGCGCGGCGCGCGAGGGTCGTTGGAACAATGCCTACCGCATTGCCAGCGAACATCACCTGACGCCACTAGCCGGTTATGATTACTCCGACAGTGAATGGGTTTCGGGCTGGGTTGCACTGCGCAAATTGAACGATGCCCCATCCGCCGTTCAGCACTTCCAGAAGTTTCGCGAGTCGGTCGAGACGCCGATCAGCTTGGGGCGTGGAGGATACTGGCTGGGCCGTGCCTACGAAGCCGCTGGTGATCAGCCGAATGCCAGCCGCTGGTACCAGGATGCGGCACAATACCAGACTTCGTTCTACGGTCAGCTTGCTGCGTCCAAGGTTAACGCCAATGGTCTGAAGATGCTGACGCAGGGCGGATTGCCCGACTGGCGCACGCACCCGACGATGCGGGGGGATGACGTAAGGCTGGGCGCGACGCTGCATTTTGCGGGCCAAGACCGGCTGGCTATGGCGGTTTTCAACAAGCTTGGGCAGACGCTTCCTGCGGGGGCGTTGGCGCCGCTGACGCGCTTGGTTCTGGACCTTGGTCAACCGCACTACGCTGTCCGGATTGCGAAGCGCGCGGCTCGACGCGGGGTTCTGATCCTGCCAGCCTATTATCCGCTGCACGAAGTGGCGAAGTACACGACCAAGGTTGAACCGGCATTCGCACTTTCGATTGCGCGCCAGGAAACCGAGTTGAACCCCATTGCTGTCAGTCGCGCCGGCGCGCGCGGCCTGATGCAGCTGATGCCAGCGACGGCGCGCAGAGTGTCCGGCTGGATCGGTGAGGAGTACTCTAAGTCCCGACTGCTCACGGACTGGCGGTACAACGTGCGCCTTGGCGAGACGTATCTGAGCCGGCGAACCGATCAGTTTTCGGGTTCCTACGTCATGGCTGCCGCTGCCTACAACGCAGGCGCGGGCCGGGTAGATCAGTGGATTGCCGACTACGGCGACCCGCGCCTTGGTCAGATCGATATCATCGACTGGATGGAGCAGATCCCGTTCAACGAGACCCGGAACTACGTGCAGCGCGTGATGGAGGGGCTCTACGTCTACCGGTCTCGCCTCGCCGATTATGCAGGACCGATGACGATCGAACAGGACCTGAGGCGCGGATTCCGCTGAACTATCCTTCCGGGAACAACTGACTTCGAAAACACCTGGATTGCATCGGGCCGATGCAAAAAGATGATCTTGCTGGTCACGCGATCGCCCAACGCGTTTGATCCCGTTGATTTTTCAAGCAGATTTTTCTGGAGACCAAGATGACTGACTACACGTCAAAGCTGCGAGATCCCGACGACACGTTACAACTTTTCAAGCGATATTCACTCGCCTGCACCGATGGAAACCGAGAGGGCGTTGTTTACGAGGACCTGGTCGGGGCTTACGACAACATCAAGCATGGGACGGTCGGTGACGACAATCTGTTGCGCCATGTGAAACTGCACAAATCAATCTCGGAAGGGAACCACGGGAAAGGGATCGCCGACGCGAATGAACGCGTCACCGGCACTGCCCAACAGTTTGGAGCCTTGCCTGATGACGAAAAGCTGAGGCTCATGGCGCTCGCGCGTGAAGCTGAGAACGAGTATCGCGAAACTCACCGCACGATCATTCGTGGTGCCACGACGCTGATGTCGGACAATGCCATGGCGCCAGGCGCGGATCGCGTGCCGTGCTACTTTCTGCCATGGGATCCCGACGGCGCGGCCATCGAACTGACCATCCCAGAACTGCCAGATGAAGGTGCAACAGCAGACACCCATCCCCCTGTGTTCCTGGCGGCGGCACTGAGCGGGTGCTCGATCTTCGTGCGTGGAACAACAAAGAATCCCACGATCTTTCACTGCGGGTCGCAATTCGACACGACCGGCACCGACGCGACCGAGTACTGGACGGGTGCCATGCGACAGATCTTGGGCGAAGGGGCGGACCTGGGCGGTGGGCGTGCGCACAACCGTGATTACATGATGCCCAAGCGTGGAGAAACCGGGACTGGTGTCGACATGAGCGATGCCGCAGATACGCGCTTCAAGACCCACTACAAGGATTTCTACCGTGTCGAGGAGACGAACCCCTGGGGCGCCGTCTTCGGTATCCGGCGCGGCGCGGACTGGGAGTTTTACTTGCAGGAGAATGTCACGGTCACCTATCGCAAGCTGCTGCCGCCGACGGGATTCTTCAAGAAATTCAAGAAAAAGAAGCCGGACGATGAAGCCCGTAAGGTTTCGCGACCGGTGATGGTGCGTAAGATCTTTCCCGGTGGTGGTGGTGCCGTCAAACTCGTCAAACGGTGGCGCACTCTGCGCTACTGATCATCCTTATCAGGATTGATCGAGAGCGGGTTCTGGGTCAGGTTCGTCTCCGATCTCAGGGAGCTCTAGCATGGCTATCACCACGTGCGTATTTGACGCCTATGGAACGTTGTTTGACGTGGCCGCGGCGGCGCGTGAGGCCGCTGCAGAGCCAGGACGCGAAGGCTTTGCTGAGAAATGGCCCGCGATCGCAAAAACGTGGAGACTGAAGCAGCTCCAGTACACTTGGCTGCGCGCCACCGCGGGCGTCCATCAGGACTTCTGGACGGTCACGCAGAACGGCCTGGATTACGCTTTGGAAGAGCAAGGCCTGGATGATCCCGATCTTCGGGAGCGGTTGTTGCAGCTTTACTGGGAGCTCAGCACCTATCCAGAGGTACCGTCGATGCTGAAGGCCCTCAAGGATGCCGGTATGAATACCGCAATCCTCTCGAATGGAACGCCGGACATGCTGGACGGTGCGGTTTCGGCCGCGGGGATTGGAGATGTCCTGGACGCTTGCTTGTCGGTGCAGTCACTCGGCGTGTTCAAACCCGCACGGCCTGTTTACGGGCTGGTCGGCGAGTACTTCGGATGCAGCGCGCGCGAGGTCTTGTTCGTTTCGTCCAACTGCTGGGACGCTTGTGCATCGTCCGGATATGGTTTCCGCGCGATCTGGGCCAACCGCGCCAGAGAGCCATTGGACCGCTTGCCTTGGAAACCGGACCACATCGTCTCGGATCTGACATCCATTCCGGGACTGGCCGCCTCATGAGTGATGCGATCACGATCAATGATATCAAAGCGTCGGCCGAGCGTTTGGCAGGCGTCGCGCGGCGCACGCCCATGCTGGAAAGCCCGTTCCTGAATCAGATCGCCGGGCGCCGCGTTCTGGTCAAGGCGGAATGCCTGCAACGCACCGGATCGTTCAAGTTCCGGGGTGGCTGGTCGGCTCTGTCTGCCCTGCCAGACGAGGTTCGCAAGAAAGGTGTCATCGCCTATTCATCCGGTAATCATGCTCAGGGCGTTGCACACGCTGCCGAACTCCATGGTGTTCCCGCTGTGATCGTGATGCCGAATGACGCGCCTGCGCTGAAACTGGCCAACACGAGAGCGCATGGGGCCGAGGTGGTGACCTATGATCGGCCCAACGGCGAGAGCCGGGAGGCATTAGGCGAGGCGATCTCGACCGAACGTGGGCTGACCCTGATCCGGCCCTATGACGAGCCGATGGTGATGGCTGGGCAAGGAACATGTGGTCTGGAAATCGCCGAGCAGGCCAGGGAGCTCGGCGTTGAAGAGGCCGACGTTCTGGTCTGTTGCGGCGGCGGCGGCTTGACGTCTGGGATTGCGCTGGCGTTGGAGGCCGAGGCTCCGGGTTTGCGTGTTCGCCCGGTCGAGCCCGAAACATCGGATGACGTTGCGCGGTCGCTGAAGAGCGGCGCGCGCGAACAGAATGAAGGCCCGATCGCCTCGATCTGCGATGCAATCGTCACGCCTTCGCCGGGAGAGCTGACCTTCCCGGTCATGAAGCGGTTGTGTGGTTCTGGCCTGACTGTTTCGGATGAAGAAGCGCTACGCGCGGTTGCTAAGATCTTCCTGCGGCTGAAACTGGTCGCTGAACCAGGTGGCGCTGTGGCAGCCGCCGCCGCCTTGTTCCGGAAGGACCAGATCGAAGGCGGCGCGGTGATCTGCACAATCTCGGGCGGCAATACGGACCCTGCCATGTTCACCCGCGCACTCGCCACTCTGGATGCATGAAGCCGCCCTGACTGATCGACAGTACGGCACATTTGGGTGGAGCTTCGATGTCCTTCACGATCGCCAGTTTCAACGTCAAGAACCTGATCCGACCAGACACGGTCTACTACCCATTCGAGTATCTGACGCCCGAGGCTTATGCCTGGAAGCGGGACTGGCTGTCGGACCAGCTTCTGCAGATGGATTCCGACATCGTCGGGTTTCAGGAGATTTTCGATGAAAGCTCGCTTCGCGATGTGATTTCGGAATGCGATGCCAAGGGCGTCGAGGTCAATGAATTCAGCCAGCCTGGTCGGGTCTTACGCTTTCGCCGCCGGGCATTGTACCGGAATCTGAAGTACTGCGCCTATGGGGATGCTCCGAACCTCGTCTTTGCACCAAACATACACTCGGTCGAGGAGGGCGGGCGTCGGCGCCCCGGCATCGCGATGCTCAGCCGGTTTCCGATCCTTGAACATGAGGCGATACAGGATCTCTCCAATGCCCCGCTCGAGACAGGGTTCGAACAGCTTGGCGGCGGCCAGGCGGGATCATGGTGCCTGACGAAGCTGTCCCGCCCGATCCAACGCGTCGTGATTGATATAAACGGGCGCGCCGTGACCGTGTTCAACGCACATCTGAAGTCCAAACATGGGGAGTATGACCGAGACGCATCTGGCGGCCGTCCTGCTGAGAACTTACTGGAGTACGATCCGCTGGGGCGTGCGACGGGCGCGCTGCGCGCTGCTTTGCGCCGGATGGGTGAGGCGCTCGTCCTACGGAGGTTGGTTCTGGAGGAACTGGCGAAAGAGCGACCTGTAATCGTGCTGGGAGACATGAACGATGCGCTGACCTCGGTTTCGTCCGAGATCATTGCCGGTGAGCGGCCCTTCAAAAACTATGCCTGGATGCGCAGGCATGACGCAGCGCGTGAGAATGATCGCTACTCGGACGAAGAGAATGATCAGATCCAGGCTGCCGTACAGGGTGCGATGCTGGAGTCGGCCGAGAAGATGTTCGTGCGCCGTGCGCAGCGCGACATGATCTATACAGCGGCGTTCAATGGTGTTTACGAGAGCATCGATCTGATCCTGCTGAGCGCGCATTTCCAGGAAGGCGCTTCCGATCAGATCGGCCGTCTCGATTATCTGCAATGCTTCAATGACCACCTGACTGATGGCTCGTTTGAGGAGGCTCCCTACAACAAGCTGGCCTCAGATCATGGGCAGTTGGTGGCGACAATCAGTTGGACCGCCGATCGATAGAGCGTGCCCGGCTCAAGCAGGGTTTGTTTTCGACTGCAGATCGGCCATCAGATCATGCAATTCGGCGAGCGTCGTTGCGGCGCCGTGAATGTGTCTATCCGGTCGGATTGCCAGCGCGTAAGCATCGTACCGATCCAGAACATCGGTTACATCGGGCGCTTCCAGCGGCGTGACGACCTGGATCGGCACATGAACATCCCTTGAATGGTCCCGAGCCAGACAAACCGGCTCATACCCAACCAGATCATCCAGCAGCTTCCCGTCGGCGAGCCTGGGTTGCGGCGCCAGCCATCCCCTCGCAGGGTCCGAGCTGCACCCAAGTCCAGGACCCAGAGGACGGTTTAGCGAATCCATATGAGCGGTCCCGTCGGGACGGCGCAGCGCGGCGCGCAGAGTAGCCTCGGTTTCGCTGGTGTTGATCAGTCGACCAAGCCGGACGGCGGTTTCGATATAGGTGCGTGCATGCGGTGCGCGTTCGGTCTGATAACTGTCCAGTATGACGTCAGGTGCTCCGCGCAGCCATGCCGCGAGCTTCCACGCCAGGTTAGATGCATCCCGGATTCCCATGCAGAGACCTTGACCCATGAACGGCGGAGTCTGGTGTGCTGCATCTCCGGCAACGAAAAGGCGCCCGCTGCGCCATCGCTCCGCCAGCACGGAGTGGAAGGTGTAAACTGCGGCGCGTTCGAGTGTCGCCTCGGCCAGCGTGATCCAGCGGTCCAGAAACCGGAAGACTGTCTCCGGCTTTGTCAATTCGGCGTCGGTTTCTTCGGAAAGAGCTGTAATCTCCCAACGCCGCCGCAATCCTGGGCCACGCACGTATGTCATCGGACGTGATGGTTCGCAGTGCTGGATTGTCAGATCCCCCAAATCAGGTCTGTCACGTTCTAACAGTGCATCGACCACCAGCCATCGCTCATGAAAGCCAAGATCCTCGGTGCCGCCGCCGATATTGGCCCGCACGGTTGAGCGCGCGCCATCGCAACCCACGACCGCCAACACCGTCGCCGGTGCCGCGCTGGTCGTCAGATGAACAACGTCGCCGTCCTGGACCAGTTCGATCAACTCGGTGCCAAGGCAGATCCGGACATTCGGCATTTCTTCAAGCCGTGCGCGTAAGATACGCTCCAGGTCAGGTTGATGAAACCGATAGCTCGGATACCAGCCTTGCGCGCTCTCCTGCTGCGGTCGGGGCCAATCCAGCAGTGTCTGCCCTCCGGCATCCACAAAGCGCATGCCCTTGTTGACGCGCGAGACCGCAGCCACTTGATCGGCGATGCCAAGCGTCTGGAAGACCCGCATGGCCTCGTCATCGAAATGAACGGCACGCGGCAGATCGAGAACGTCTGTCTCACGCTCGATGACCAGAACCTGCAGCCCGCACACACCGAATAGTCCCGCCATCACGGCACCGACGGGGCCGAGCCCGATCACGGCAACATCGAATTGATTCATCTAACGTCCAGACAGCATGCCGTAGAGCCATGGGCAGTCTGTCGGCGGCGGTGCCTGAAGACCCTTGGCGCCGTTGGCCAACCGCATATCGGTGTACTTCTGGCGTAGCTCTGTCGGCAGGTAGGGGCGATCGTGGCCCCAAAGGCTCGGGCCGTCGCGCATCTCTTCCGGCTCCCACGTATCCGGTTCGATCACGCGCACGCCCCAGCCACTTTCAACAAAGAAGCCCGACGGTGTGTGTGCATAGTAGGACGTCGCCCAATCGTTGGTATGGCGACCCAGGGTGAAAGCGACTTTGTCGTCGTGCTGGGCGAGATCGTATCCTTGCCCGACATCATCAAGATTGGTGTACTCGACCATGAAGTGGTGGAACCCTTCCTGGCCCGTTCCAATGATCGCAAAGGAATGGTGCCGCCCGTTGACATGGAAGAAATACATCGGGACCGGATCTAGACCGTAGTCACTGACACCGAACCCCAAAACATCACGATAGAACGGCAGAAGGCGTCTCGCGTCCTTCACGTGCAGGACGGCGTGGCCCATTCCGAAAGGACCGGTCTTGAAGCCGGAGATCGGACGCCCGGGCACAAAGGCATCGTCAGTCGACATTGGTCCGTGGAATAGCTCAATCCGGTTGCCGGCCGGATCGCGCGCCGTGATGAGCCCGGCGACATAGCGCCGATCGGCCAGCTCTGAGGGTCCATATTCCACTGGGTGGCCTGCATCCGAGAGGCGCGTCGCGAACCTGTCCAGATCTTCCGGGCCAGAGACTTCCCAACCCATGAAGGCGAGCGCGTCGCCCGGTTCATCCGACACGACGAGGCGCTGCTTGCGGTCATCCATCCGGAAGGCGAGCTGTTGGCCTGCGTGGTCGATCCGTTGCATCCCAAGCAAACTGCTGGCAAAGCTGCCCCAATCCTCCAACCGATCCGAGCGAATGCCCAAGTAACCAAGTGCTGTGATCGGCATCGTCTCCTCCCGGTTATCTCAAAGCCTGGGCCGGGCCGTTCGTATTGTCCAGCCCTGGCGGCTGGTCCACGGAGTCCGCCTGTTCCATGCTCAAAATTTGCGCTGACCCGCCATCGACGGGACCCAGTTGGCGTGAGAGACTAGCCTACGTCGAGGGAGAGAGGGAGTTCCACCGATGCACGTCCGATTGTTTGCCACATGCAAGGTCATTCCCGTGATCGCGATGCTGGCCCTTGTGATGGGGCCGGGTGTGCCGGTGCAAGCTCAGGAGGCGACCGAGCCCCTACCCGATCGGCGGATTGTGACGTCGATTGGTCAGGATTTCTTTGGCGGTGATATCGGATCAATTTTCGAGACGACGTTCAAAGCCTGCCGTGACGCTTGTTATGGCAATCCGGCCTGTCAGGCGCTGACCTACAACACGCGCGCAGAGGCGTGCTTCCTGAAGTCGAGCATCGAACATGTAGACGCATTCGATGGCGCTATCTCGGCTCGCATGATCGATACTTCTGGCGAAGCGAAGGCGCTGGGTGCGTTGCGCCGGTCAGAGATCAGCTTTCTGCCAGATGCACTAATCGCACAGGCAGCGAAACTGGCCGGATCCTTGGGTGGCCGTGTCGCAGCGAACGGGCGATCTGTCGATGATTTGCACAGTGCTGCATCCGCATCCGAGGCTGCGGGCGATCTGGAGAACGCCGCTCAACATTTGTCCGCTGCGATTGCAGTCGGAGACCGCGCCGATAGCTGGCGCGATCTCGCGCGGGTCTGGGGTGCGCTGCGTCCAGAAAACTCCAGGGAACGACGCAGGTTGCAACAAGATGCTCTCTCGGCAGCGTTGAATGCCTATCTGCGGTCCGAGAGCGAAGGGCAACGTGCGTCATCGCTCCTTTCAGTGGCCAGGGCTCTCGAGACGCGTGGGCGTGGCCGGGATATGATCCCGGCATTGCGTTTAGCGCAGTCGATCAGCTCTCGGGATCAGTCCGCAGAACTGCTGGATCGAGCGCTGGAGAAGTATGGCTTCCGGGTCGTTGGCCACAGAGTCGAGTCGGACGCAGCGAGCCCCCGCATCTGTGTCGATTTTTCAGAACAGCTTTCGGAAGGCAGCATCGACTATGGACCCTATGTCGCCGTCGAAGGGCTGACAAAGATCTCGGTCGAAGTTCAAGGGACACAACTTTGCGCGGATGGTTTCCAGCACGGCGCACGGTATTCGATGGCCGTGCGCAGCGGGCTCCCTTCGGGTGCGGGGGAAACGCTCCGCAAGGCTTTGGAGATCAAGGCCTATGTGCGCGACCGTGCGCCATCGGTGCGTTTTGTCGGGCGTGCCTATGTTCTGCCGAAGTCGGACTCTGCTGCCATTCCGGTTGTCACCGTCAATCTGGACAGCGTCGAGATCGAAATACACCGGATCGGCGAGCGTAATCTGCTGAACGCGATGCAGACGAACCTGTTCGATGAGGCAATCAACCGGTATCGCGAAGACAATCTGGCTGGCGAGTTCGGCGCCGCTGTCTGGACGGGTACCGCCGAAGTCTCCGGCACCGTGAACGCAGATACGACCACGTCCCTTCCCATTGGTGATGCGATCGAGACCTTCGAACCCGGCGTCTATGCCATGACGGCGCGTGTGCCGGGCGAAACGTCGACCTGGGAGCGTGCTGCGACCCAATGGTTCATTGTTACGGATTTGGGTCTTGCGTCGATGTCCGCGGCCGATGGCGTGCATGGGTTCGTGCGAGCCTTGTCAACGGCGGAACCGGTTCAAGAAGCACGGGTACGTCTGATCGCACGCAACAACGAGGTCCTTGGAGAAGCAGCGAGCGATGCGGCCGGATATGTCCGGTTCGCGCCCGGTTTGACGCGCGGTACTGGTGGCGATGCGCCAGCCCTTCTGACCGTCGAGCGTGACGGAGATTTTGCATTTCTGGATCTGTCGAAACCTGGCTTCGATCTTTCGGACCGAGGCGTTTCCGGGCGATCTGTGCCGGGGCCGGTGGATGTCTTCGCTTCGACCGAACGAGGTGTCTATCGCCCGGGTGAGGTGGTCCACCTGACGGCGTTGGCGCGCGATGGCACCGCGAACGCGATCTTGGATGTACCGCTGACAGCAATCGTTACCCGTCCAGATGGGGTCGAATATCGTCGCTCCGTTCTCAATGATGAGGGCGCTGGTGGACGAACTTGGTCGGTGCGCCTTGGATCTGGCGCGTTGCGCGGAACGTGGAGTTTGAAGCTCTTCACCGATCCCAACGCGAAGCCGGTCCGCCAGTTGACGTTTTTGGTCGAGGACTTTGTACCTGAGAAGTTGGCGTTCGAACTCAATGCGTCTGACCAACCTGTGTCGCCAGGAGCGCCGCCTGTCGTCGATCTGGACGTCCGATACCTTTATGGTGCTCCGGGCGCAGATCTACCAGTCGAAGGCGAGGTTCGCCTGACAAGCACCAGGGAAATGGATGGCTTCTCCGGGTATCACTTCGGTTTGGAGGACGAAGAGACCACCCGTTTATCGTCGCGCATTCATGGCGGACGCACTGATCAGCAAGGGCGTGCGCGCCTCGCGTTGACGCTTCCCAAAGGCGAGACCGGAACCCAGCCGCTGACGATGACCGCCATCGTGCAGGTGCGGGGCGCCTCTGGTCGACCCGTCGAACGAACGCTGACGCGGCCCGTGTTACCCGACGGAGTTCGGCTTGGGATCAAACCGTTGTTCGATAGCCAGGCGGACGAGGGTTCGACTGCCGGCTTCGAACTGATTGCCGTCGGACCGGATGGAAATCGTGTCGCTGTCCCTGAAGTCGGCTGGACTTTGAGCCGGATCGACCGGACGTGGATTTGGTATGAACTGGATGGGCGTTGGCGCTACGAGCCGGTTACACGCCGAGAGCGCGTCGCAAACGGCATCTCTTCGATTTCTGCAACTGATGCCAACGGTATCGAGGCAGCGGTCGATTGGGGCGAGTACGAACTAAAGCTGGTCACACTGCAAGATGAGCAGACGGCAAGTTCGTACAAATTCACAGCGGGCTGGTACACCGGCGGTGCAGGCAGCGACACGCCCGATGTGTTGGAGGTTGGTCTTGATAGACCGGCTTACCGGATTGGCGACACGGCACGCCTGCGTCTGAAACCGCGCGAGGCAGGCAAGGTTTTGGTTGCCGTTGTCGATAACCGGGTGATCGACCTGAAGACAGTGGATGTGACCGCAGGAGAGACCACGGTCGAGCTGCCGGTCACGGCTGAGTGGGGTCCTGGCGCCTATGTGACCGCGACACTGATCCGACCATCGGACGCCACGCGCAACCCGTCGCGGGCACTAGGGCTGGCCTGGGCCAAGGTCGATCCGGAAGACCGCGTCTTGGATGTCAGTTTCAGCACGCCAGACCAGGTCTCGCCGCGCGGCCCTCTGCCCGTCAGCGTTGAGATCGCGAACCTCAAGCCCGGTGCGAAGGCGTTCGTCACGCTGGCTGCTGTGGACCTTGGGATCCTTAGTCTGACCGCGTTCAAGACTCCGGCACCAGATGACCACTACTTCAGCCAGCGCAGGCTCGGCACCGAGATGCGGGATCTCTATGGCAAACTGATCGATGGCAATCTGGGAACGCTTGGACGCCTGCGATCCGGTGGCGACGCCGAGGCCCAGCGCTTGAAAGCCGCACCGCCCGTCGAAGAACTCGTGGCCTCTTTTTCCGGTGTTGTTGAGGTCTCGCCAGATGGGAAGGCCGAGGCAGTGTTTGAACTTCCGGACTTCAATGGAACCGTTCGGCTTATGGCGACGGCTTGGACCGACGGCGCGGTCGGGCATGCCGAAAAGGACGTCCTCGTACGTGATCCGATTGTCGTTTCCGCCGCGACGCCGCGTTTCCTGGCACCGGGTGATACCGGCCGCGTGTTGCTGAACATCACGCATGCTTCCGGACCGGCTGGCGACATCTCGGTCTCTGTTTCGAGTGATGGAGCGGTTTCGGTCCCTGGTGAACCATCGGAGTTCGATCTGGTGGCAGGGGGCATTCAACAAATCTCGTTGCCGATCACGGCTGCGGAGATCGGCAACAGCAAAATCAGGGTTGAGACAACGACACCGGGTGGCAAGACACTCGTCAAGAACCTCACGCTGCCGGTCCGTCTGAACGATCCAGAGGTCGCACGCCAATCGCGGCTGACGCTTCCGGGAGACGGTACGCTCAGCATCGATGCGGCGGCGTTCGATGGGATGCGAGCCGGAACGGCGCGAGCAACCCTCGCAGTTGGGCCACTGGCCTTGTTCGACGCGCCCGGTCTTCTGACTGCGTTGGACCGCTACCCTTATGGGTGCACCGAGCAAACGACGTCCCGAGCGCTTCCGTTACTCTACTTGTCGCAGGTCTCGGACGCCCTCGGGATCACAGCGGCAGCGGATCTCGAAACGAGGGTCTCAGATGCGATCGCCAAGGTTCTTCGCAATCAGTCCCGGCAGGGGTCTTTCGGGCTCTGGCGTCCTGGTCGTGGGGACTTGGGGCGTGTTGCCTTTGGCACCGTCTTCCTGTGCCGCGCTTAGGCGCGTGTCCACTCTGTTCAGGATGCTGCGTTTCGCGCTGCTTTGGACAATCTCCAGAGCCAGATCTCGTATGCTGGCGATTTCACCGAAGGCGGTGAGGCAATCGCTTATGCGCTGATGGTGCTCGCACGGGAGGGTGCCGCATCGATCGGCGATCTCAGATACTATGCGGACGCAAAGGCGGAAGCGTTCGCCACGGCAATGGCCAAGGCGCAGATCGGCGCCGCCCTAGCCAACTACGGCGAGCAGCGCCGTGCGGACGCGATGTTCCGGGCTGCCGCGGCGCATGCGAAAGAGACCGAGCCAGAACTTCGCGGCTGGAGGCATGACTATGGCTCGCGCCTGCGCGATGGGGCAGCAGTTCTTGCATTGGCGGCCGAGGCTGGATCTGACGTGATGTCAGATCGCGTACTCCTAAGTGCTGTCGCAGATCGCGCCAAAAGCGAAGCCTGGACATCGACACAGGAAAAGGTCTGGATGCTTATGGCGACGGCCGCCTCGCTCGATCAAGCAGGTCAAGCTCTGACTGTTGCAGGCAAACCGATCAAGACGCCCGTCGTGTCGCTTGATGACAACGCAGCTCTCGCGGGACAGTCTGTCGAGATCGCGAATGCGGGACCTGCGACCGATGCGGTGCTGACTGTTTTCGGAGTTCCAGAAGCTGCGGAACCGGCTGGCGGCAGGGGCTATCGGATCGCACGGGCCTACTACACGCTCGATGGTGAGCCTGCGACAATTAACACGGTAGCCCAGAACACGCGATTGGCGGTCGTTCTAACTGTTGACGCTGACCGAAGCGATCAGGGCCGATTGATGATCGAGGATCCGCTTCCGGCCGGTTTCGAGATCGAGAATCCGAACCTTTTGCGGTCCGGGGCCGTGCAGGCGCTCGACTGGATCAATGCGCTGGAGGAAGTCGAAATGGCTGAATTCAGGGCGGATCGTTTCCGCGCTGCCGTCGACGCATCCGGTGGGAGGTTCCGGCTGGCCTACATTGTCCGCGCAGTATCCCCCGGGACATTCCATCATCCAGCGGCGACGGTTGAAGATATGTATCGGCCAGAGTTCCGCGCTTGGACAGATAGCGGCCGGATCGAGGTCGTGTCAGGCACGCCGAAGTAGGCGGTCCTGTCCAGATGACCACAAGAGATCCACCCGATGTCGATCTGGCGATGATCCGGCGTGAAACTGTCCTGCGGATCGCGAGGCGCGTGATCCTCACGAGCCTTGTGAGCGTTGCGATTTACGCGGGCTTCGAGCGTTGGATCGCACTCACACCTATGCCCGGTCTAACCCCTGAAGTCTCCTCGACGGCGCTTGACCGGCACGGAAATCTCCTGCGGGCATGGCAAGTCGAAGACGGCATCTGGCGTCTCCCAGCGACGCAGGCTGAAACCGACGCCGGGTATCTGGCCCAGTTGATCGCGTACGAGGATGGACGGTTCTTTGATCACGCCGGTGTTGACCTTCTGGCGATCGCACGTTCCGCAGGACAAGCCATCTGGTATCGCCGTTTCGTCTCCGGAGCATCGACGATCACGATGCAGGTGGCGCGGCTGCTGCGCCGCGAAACAACGAAATCACTCGATGGGAAGATCGCGCAGATGCGGTTGGCATGGGCGCTGGAGCGGAGGTTATCGAAGCGAGAGATTCTGAACCTTTATCTCACGCTGGCGCCGTTCGGCGGCAACCTCGAGGGCGTCCGTGCCGCCTCTCTCGCCTGGTTCGGGAAAGAACCGCGCCGATTGATCCCGGCGGAAGCGGCGTTGCTGGTGGCACTACCGCAATCGCCTGAGGCGCGGCGGCCGGACCGGTTCCCGTCGATCGCATTCGCCGCGCGGGACCGGGTTCTGAACCGGTCGATGATCAAGAGTGTCCTAACGCGAGAAAGTGCTGACGCCGCGCGAAACGAACCGATCCCGAGGAAACGCAAGTCATTTCCAAAGCATGCGCCTCATCTAACGGATCAGGAGCGGTTTACGGGCGAAGCCGTGGCTTTGACTGTTGATCTGGACTTGCAATCCGCGCTGGAGCGCGTGGTCGCGGACCATGTGGAGACGCTGCCGCCGTTGACCTCGGCCGCGCTCGTCGTTGCTGATCACACGACCGGAGAGATCCTCGCGTCGATCGGGTCGCCGGGTCTTCATGACATGGCTCGCAGCGGTTTTGTGGATATGACCCGCGCGGTTCGATCACCTGGGTCGGCGCTGAAGCCGCTCATCTATGGAATGGCCTTCGAGGCGGGCGCGGCACATCCGGAAAGCGTCATCGACGACAGCCCTGCGTCCTTCGGGCAATACAGGCCGACGAATTTCGACGGACAGTATCGTGGACCTGTCTCCGTGCGGACCGCGCTGCAACTTTCGTTGAACATTCCTGCTGTGACGCTTCTGGATGCCGTTGGTCCTGCCAGTTTCCTGGCGCGTATGCGGCGTATTGGGGCAAATCCAATCCTTCCGCCCCAGAGTGTTCCCGGCCTCGCTATCGGTCTTGGCGGTGTCGGAATGACTTTGCGGAACCTGGTTGCGATCTATGCAGCGATTGCAATCGAGGGAATGGCGTTACCGCTGATACATCGAGCGGATACCGGTCACTCAGCCCGTCGCTTTTTGTCCCGTCGCGCGGCCTGGTATGTCGCGGACGTCCTGGCTGGCACCCCGGCCCCGCTCGACGCATCAAACGGACAAATCGCATTCAAGACAGGCACGACCTATGGTTACCGCGATGCGTGGGCCGTCGGGTTCGATGGGCGTCATGTGGTTGGAGTGTGGACTGGCCGTCCAGATGCAGCACCTGTGGCTGGGATGACCGGAATCAGGAGTGCAGCACCCGTGCTGTTTCGTACATTCTCGGTGATCGGAGGCGAAAGGGCAGCGTTCCCGGCACCGCCTCGAGAAGCCTTGATCGTCTCATCGCATGAACTGCCAGAGCCGTTGCGTCAGGTTCGAGCAACTGGTTCAAGACAGCCGGAACAGCAACCCGACATTGTGTTCCCGCCGAACAACGCGCGTGTGCAAATCACGTCGGGCGAATACATAGCGTTGAAGCTTCGCAGCGGGAGTCCGCCTTTCACCTGGTTCGTCAACGGTGAGCCATTTGCAACGCGAGAGCTTGAGCGCGACCTGGCATGGCGGCCCCAGGGTCCGGGGCATTTCGTCATTTCTGTGGTCGACCGATATGGCCGTTCGGACCGATCGATATTTATCATGGAGTAGGGCGCAGGTCCGACGGGCAGCGCGTATCCGCGTGCTTCTACTCCTGAATCAACAGGTCTCTCGGTTCACTTGCATTTAACCCTCGCCAGACATAGGGTCCGCGCGCCGGAGAGGTGGCCGAGCGGTCGAAGGCGCACGCCTGGAAAGCGTGTATAGGGGCAACTCTATCGCGGGTTCGAATCCCGCTCTCTCCGCCATATGGGACTCTTTCCCACAGAATTGTCCTAAAACCTTGAAAGGACTGGTGGTTTCTGGGGTTCGAAGTCCCTGATTTCGACAGTAGGCAACCCGCCCCTGAAAGCACATTCTGAGTACGCATCGGCCTAGGGTCAGGTCGCCTTTTTCCCATATATTCCAAGGATTTGCCAAGAATCGCATCGCGAGTTCGAACATTTCCTCGAAGGATCGCTGCGGCTTGCCGGAAGTTGCGATCTTCTCCGAGAGGATGAACTTATCACGCTCCAGTTCATCGATGCGAGTCTCATAGGCCGCAACAACGCACGGGCTAGACGCTTCGACGATGCGATCAAGCAAGCCCGTAATCTGCGCTTCCATGTCGGTGAGTTGGCTTTCAGCGGTCTTGGTGATTTCAGCGATCTGCGTGCGGCGCTGCTCCCACGCATCCTTGAACATATCATGTGCCATACGAAAGGCGTCTACCGATGGCCGCAGTGACACGAGGAGTCTTTCGAAATCGCCCTCCAACTGGTCGCGTTTGATCGATTTGCGGTGGCTCGGACAGCCTTTAGTGAAGCAGTGATAGTAAGGATGCTTCTTACCCGTCTTGCTCTTTGACCAACAGGCGGTCAGTGGGTTGTCACAATCACCGCATAGAATGAATCCGCGCAGCGGAAAGTCGGCATTGATGTCGGCTCGGGCTGGTGCTTTGGCTTTCCCGTTCAACCGATCTTGCACGGCCTGCCAAGTGGCGACCGAAACAATCCCCTCATGCCGTCCCTTGCGCAGGGACACGCCCCAATCCGGCATTTCGACGTACCCGGCATAGTGAGGCCGCTTCATGAGCCGGTCGACTTCTTCATTGGTCACGTGGCCATGGCGGGTCTTCGGATAGTTGGGTTGCACTTCCAAAAAGCGCTTCACCTCGGCGCGGGTCTCAAAACGACCGGAGGCAAAACCCTCAAGAGCTTCCTGAACGATGGACGCAAGCGGCTCATCCCTGACCAGTAGCTTGCCGTGACCTTTCTTTCTTTCGTACTTGAAGTCTCGCGGAGCATGGCTGACCCAATAGCCGTTCATGACGCGCGCGCGCATCCGGTTCTTGGTCTGCTCGTCGTTCTTCTGGCGCTGGTGTTGTGAGACGGAGGCCAGAAGATTCTCGACCAGAACGGAGTCTGAGTCTTCGCCGAACTTCAGGTTCGGGCTTTCGAGGTGACCGCCCATTTCCTTCAGCGTGCGTCGTAGCGCCCAGTGGCTTTCAATATCGCGGGCGAAGCGGGAGATGTCATCGATGACGACAACCACACCGCCATTCTGGCGTTTGATGAAGTCAAGCATGGCGTTGAAAGATGGGCGGTCTGCTACGCCGCCGGACACGGCGCGCTCATAGAAGGTCTCAATGACATTGTAGCTTTTGCGCTTCGCGTATTCTCGGCATCGGGTTTCTTGGATTCGAGACCGTGGCCTTCTTCGACCTGAGCGACAGAGGACACACGGCAATAGAGGATCGCATCGCGAGGGAAGTTTTGATCTGTCATGACGCGCCCCTTATTGCCTTGGTGCACTCTGATTTTAGCGGCTGATCGCTCTGCTGACTCAGTAAGTCGGCATCGTCCTCAAGTTGTCCACAGATTTCTTCGAGCTGTTGCAGCGGGTGGATGCCCCAGCCAAGATCGACAAAGCTGACCATGATTGACCAGAGTGCTTCGACAAAGTCGCGCTTGGCTTCATCGGTGTATTCGGTGCTGTCGAGATAGCGTTGATAGAGATCGGTATCGAGGAATAGCGCACGCCTTGTTTGAGCGTGTTCGGTCTGCTCTTTACTTACCTCGACTTGAGGCGGATCCTTGGTGTGTTTCGTCATGGATCGAGAGTCTTTTCTCGCGTCCGGCGGCATGGTGGCGGCGGGTGCGGCAAATGGTTTGATGGAAATTAGAAGAAACACCCGCCCGCCGCTGGACTTGGGCGCAAGGCGCGCAGCAATGGCTGCGCCGGAGAAATTTCCGGCGCGCAGGCTTGGGCGGATTTCGGGTGTTGATGGCGCAATCATAGCAATAAAACCCTATTTTGTACAGATTCTCAGTGTTGAATATAGCGAAGCCCCGAACGATGCAGTGTCCAGGGTTTGCTCCGTTCCCGGCAGCCTTTGAAAACTGAGGCTTGCGGGTGCGCTTCGTCTCATCCGCAACGTTAGGTCAGGCGGGTTGCGGCTACTTCGATTTCGCTGTAATCCATACGCATGTCACGGGCGATGGCATCCAGATCAATGTAACATTGCAGGTGCTCGGGTATCTCGCCGAACAGGCCTTCATCCACGAAGTGCTCGGCAAGATCGCGCAAACTCTGCATCTCGTAGATGTCGATCTCGAACTCGCCGGGTTCGGAGTTCTGCCAATTGAAATCGTATCCGCACTCACCGATTGCGATAACGATAATTTCTTTGTCAGTTTCGTCCCATTTCTCGATCTTCTCGAAGAACGTCAGGATGTCGCCCTGGTGCAATCCGGCCGTCTTGACCAGTGTTGCGTCGATGGCTTCGCCGTCAATGAACTGGATTTCGTACTCCTCGACTAGGCTTCCCGAGCCGTTGAGATCGGCTACCGCCTTCGCGGCGTAGTCCTCGGCGTTCTCGAAGTAAAAGCCTATTGCCTCGATATCGTAGGGCTGGGCGTAAAGGATAGTTTTCATGATAAAATCTTTCCTTGGTGGTTCTCCGCAGGAGACCACCCCCCGCGCATTGAACCTCTGCCCAGCGGCGAGCGCCCAAGAAGAAAGGACAAAAAGATGCCGACCCGGCGCAGCCGGGGTGTCAAAAACGGGCGATCGATCAAACTTCCGGGGATGGGTCAACAGGTTTTGTGGGGGACCGCTTAGAGGGTTCCGGAATTCACCTTCGAATTCCGGCTAAACCCACTTGCGGGTAAAACCTGTTGACGCACAGCCAGAGGCGTCCCCGGATTTGATGTAAGCTGGAGAGAAAGGTTCCTAGGCGCGTGCCCCGGGGCATGGCTTATTAGAATGGCTCAGAGCCATGGGTGTTTCGATCTATCTTTCGCGCGAAGGACGGATGCCCGCTGGGAAGAGACAAGCATCGCGCAGGCTCGGTGCACCTGGTCGGCCCTGCGGCCAAAGTTCATAATTGGCGGGTTAGCCATGCGCGCGGCGTAGAAGTCACGAACGCTGTGAGTAGCCGCACCCTGGCAATCGTTCGGCTCCGCCCTGGATGGGAAGCCGCGCGGGGCAGTGCTTGCCGCCTTGCCCGTGTCGAAGAAGATCGCGGCGCGGTTTCGGATGTGGGTCGTGGAACTGGCCCGGTGTCCGTCGCGCTGACAGGGATTTGCGCGCAAACGGAGGCCTTTATCGCAGCGATGGATGTGACTGCGGGGCAAGTGCAAACCGAAGCTGCGAACGCCCGTGAAGCGTTGGCGATCATGCAAGCGGCTATTCGCGACCGGTCACGCGCCGTGATCGTTCGGGAAGATCAGTTCCTCGATGGAGGTGATGCGCTGGACATCGCGATCCAGACCATTCGCGCTGCCGATCTGACTGGCGTATTGGAGGCCGGGGCCATTCAGGTGGAGGCAAGTATTGCCAAGCTTGGCGCGGCTTCGGCGTTCAATCCGAAGCAAGTGGAAATGGTTGCCTCGATTAAGGAGGGGTTGCAGGGGCTTGTGCTTGGCACACGAGCCATTTCTGAAGATTTGCGGCAGGAAGCGCTGCCTGAATTTGCGCCAGTGACCTCGCCGGATTTTATCTCCGCGATTATGATCCACGCTGGGCGTTTCATTCCGGTCTTTGCGGCGGCCGTTGCAATCGACTTCTTCATGATTTGGTCGCTGTTGCTTGTGCTCACGCTCAAGGCCGGGAAGAAGGCCTCGTGCCTGCGCGGACACTTCGATGGGTTGATTGAAACTGACACGCTCGCCCCGTTGCCTAAACCGGAAAGTGTGCATCGGCCCAAACGCCGCCGCTGGCCGTGGTTTCGTCGAAAAACGAAACCGACCTGAGAGGCAAAGGCTCATGACAAAACTTTTTTCTCGCAGCGCCGGACTGGCGCTGCTTCTTTCCGGCGCAGCGTTGACGTTTCTGATCGCCCTGTTCCTGATCCTGACGCAGATCATCGGCGAACGGACTGTCGTCGAAGGCATCAAATGCCAGCTGGGATTGTCCGAAGATTGTCTGCTAAAGGAGCTTCGCGCTGAGCGTGCGCGGCTTGATGCGCTGCAGACGCGGTACGAAGAACTGGAGTCACTCTATTCCCGCCTCAGCGCTCTCGATCATGCTGCGTCCTCGTTCGTGATCTTCCACGCGCATCATCTGTCGTCCGGCGGCACGGTGCAGACTAGTCACCGCTACGCCTCCTTGATTGACCCGTCCACGCTGACTGGCGGCTGGTGCTATCTCGATCTCGGCGGTGTTCCTCTCAACCGGAACTTTTACCTTGCTGACATGGACCGGCGTTTGCGGGTGACGCCAATGGCGTACTCGAAAGCTGACCTTGACGCGGCGGGTTTGAGCGAGGCCGACGTTGCCGCCGCCACAAAGCGATGCACATGGCCGCCGGACGTCCAGTGAATTCCAAAGGAGTTTTCCGGGGACCCGATAACGCCTCAGCGCCAGCCCTCTCGCATCAGGAAAGGCCTCTGCCCGAGTTGAAATGGCGGACTGCAGACACTTGTTGCAGATGCGAAGAGCTCGGGCGAACTTCTCCAAACCTGACGTTTAAAGTCCTGCAGAACGGATCACTCGAGTAGAAGCAGAGCGTCTGGGCCTGCGCAAGACACGACTCTTCGGTCGAATCTCGATCTCCCCGAAACTTGCCGTAGCCTCACGAGCCCAGCCAGCGCGCACCTTGCGCCAAGAGGGGACTTCGCGATGGATATGCGGAACCGCTGCATCCAGATATTCGCGTAGGGTACCGGTTACGGCGACTTCTCTACGTTATCCTGATCACTCACCGAATGATCGGCATAAGTACGACCATTCAGACGCGAGGAACGAGCGACTTGTTCTCTACCTCTGGCCGTGTCTATACTTTCGTTTGACTGCGAGGGAGAGATGGTGTCGACCAGCGCCGAAGGAGCAACCGCCCCGGAAACTCTCAGGCAACCGGACCAAGCGGTCAACGGACTCTGGAGAGAGGCGCTTAGCGTCCGCCGAAGGGATAACGATCTCAGGCAAACAGACAGAGGGGGCGTCAAGCGTGGCAGTAAGACCGCGCAGAAGATGACGCCGGATTGATCGCAAATCGCCCATTCCGGCCCGAAAAGGGGAGAACGGATGTGTCTGATGGCTCGCTGCAGCGTGTCCCACTGAGCGATCTGCACCTCGACCTCGGCGCGAAGATGGTTCCGTTCGCCGGGTACGAAATGCCGGTTCAGTACGCCATGGGCGTGATGAAGGAGCATCTGCATACCCGAAGTGCGGCCGGTCTGTTCGATGTCAGTCACATGGGACAGGTCATTCTGCGCGGCCATGACCTGCGCGACGTGGCATTGGCATTCGAACGGCTCGTCCCGATGAACGTTGCAGATCTGGCCGAAGGACGTCAGCGCTATGGCTTCTTCACGAACGATTCAGGCGGGATCGAGGATGACCTGATGTTCGCCAGTCGCGGCGATCATCTGTTTGTCGTCGTGAACGCGGCCTGCAAGGCGCAAGACATTGCCCGGATGAAAATGGCGCTTGAGCCCGATGTCTCCGTCGAAGTCGTCACGGATCGTGCATTGATCGCACTGCAAGGCCCGAAGGCTGAGGCAGCGCTGTCACGCCTGAACCCCGACGCAGCCACGATGCGGTTCATGGACGTCGCGACGCTGGGGCTGGCAGGTACCGAGTGCTGGGTCTCGCGGTCCGGGTATACCGGCGAGGACGGCTATGAGATTTCGGTCCCAACAGACGCGGCAGACGCATTGGTCAGGGCGCTTATGGCAGATGATACGGTCGAGCCGATTGGCCTTGGCGCGCGGGACTCGCTCAGGCTGGAAGCCGGTCTTTGCCTCTATGGAAACGACATCGATGCCGGAACGACACCGACCGAGGCCTCGTTGACCTGGGCAATCCAGAAAGCACGCCGCAACGGCGGAGATCGCGCAGGTGGGTTTCCCGGGTCCGAAGAGATACTCTCGGAGCTCGAGACCGGCGCACCGCGCAAACGCGTGGGCCTGAAACCTGAAGGCCGTGCCCCGATGCGCGCCGGGGTCGAACTCTTCGCCGAGCCTGAAGGCGGCGATGCCATAGGTCAGATCACGTCAGGGTGCTTTGGCCCAACCGTGGGCGGCCCCGTCGCCATGGGCTACGTGCCCTCGGCCCGCGCAGAAAACGGCACACGTCTTTTCGGCGAGCTACGGGGGAAAAGGCTGCCGATATCCGTCGTGCCTCTGCCGTTCACACCGCCGGGATTCAAACGATGAACCAACAAAGCAACAACAAACTGGGGGATTAGACGTGAAATTCAGTGAAGAGCACGAGTGGCTGCGCGCCGACGGCGACATCGTCGTTGTCGGCATCACCGAGCACGCAACCGTTCAACTGGGCGATCTCGTCTTCGTTGAGCTGCCCGAAGTCGGTACAGAGGTGAAAAAAGGCGACGAAATCGTCGTAATCGAGAGCGTCAAGGCCGCCTCGGATATCCTGGCCCCGCTGGATGGCGAAATCGTTGAAGTCAACGAAGCGATCGTCGATGCGCCGGAAAGCGTGAACGCAGACCCGATGGGCCAGGGCTGGTTCTTCAAATTGAAACCATCGGATCCGGGGCAAATGGACAGCTACATGGATGAAGCCGCGTACAAGGAATTGATCGCATAACGGGCGATCCGCCTGATCCGTTTTCCAGACCAACCGCGCCGAAGGTCCGACATGCCATTCACGCCGACTGATTACCTACCTTACGATTTTGCCAATCGTCGCCACATCGGCCCTTCCCTTGCCGAGATGGACGACATGCTCGCAACCGTTGGTGCCGAAAGCCTGGACGCGCTGATTGACGAGACCGTACCGGCCAGCATTCGGCAGGAGACCCCGCTGGACTGGGGCAAGGCGAAGTCAGAACGCGAGTTGCTATACCACATGCGAAAGACGGCATCGAAGAACAAGGTGCTGACCTCGCTGATCGGTCAGGGGTATCACGGCACGGTTACACCGCCTGTCATCCAACGGAACATCCTCGAGAACCCGGCCTGGTACACTGCTTACACGCCCTATCAACCCGAGATCAGCCAAGGCCGTCTAGAGGCTCTGCTGAATTTTCAGACGATGGTCAGCGACCTCACTGGACTGGAAATAGCAAATGCGTCGCTGCTGGACGAGGCAACCGCCTGCGCGGAAGCGATGACCATGGCGCAACGGGTGTCCAAGTCCAAGGAGACCGGATTCTTCGTAGACGAGAACTGCCATCCGCAGAACATCGCGGTCATGCAGACACGCGCGGACCCTCTGGGGATCGAGATCATCATCGGCGACCCGAAGACCCTGGACGCATCTCGGGTCTTTGGGGCGATCTTTCAGTTTCCAGGGACCTATGGACATGTGCGCGATTTTAGCGACCAGATCGAGGCGCTGCATCAAGCGAACGCCATCGGCGTCATTGCCGCTGATCCATTGTCGCTAACGCTGCTAAAGGAACCCGGTGCGATGGGAGCAGACATCGCTGTCGGCTCAACACAGCGTTTCGGAGTTCCGGTCGGATACGGTGGTCCTCACGCGGCATACGTCGCGACCAAGGAAGCCTATAAGCGAGCGTTGCCCGGCCGGATTGTCGGAGTCTCGATCGACAGCCAGGGCAATCAGGCCTACCGGCTCGCGTTGCAAACGCGTGAGCAGCATATCCGGCGCGAGAAGGCAACGTCGAACGTCTGTACGGCGCAGGCGCTGCTGGCGGTGATGGCGTCTTTCTATGGCGTGTTCCACGGGCCGGAGGGTCTGAGGGCTATCGCCCAGCGAATCCACCGCAAGACTGCCCGTATGGTCGAAGGCTTGCGCCAGGCAGGGTTCGTAACCTCTCCTGCGACGTTTTTCGATACGATCACCGTTGAGGTCGGCCCGTTGCAGGCCGCGGTCATGAAGTCTGCCGTAGATGAAGACATCAACTTGCGCGCTGTCGGCGACACCCGGATCGGCATTACCCTGGACGAACGCACCCGCCCCGCGACGGTCGAGGCAGTCTGGCGGGCCTTTGGCATCAACCGGCACGACAAGGACTACACGCCGCATTACAATATGCCCGATGTCTTGATCCGCGAGAGCGCGTTCATGACCCATCCCGTATTCCACATGAACCGGGCCGAAACCGAAATGATGCGCTACATGCGGCGCCTCGCCGACCGGGACCTCGCACTTGACCGGGCGATGATCCCACTGGGGTCGTGCACCATGAAGCTGAACTCGGCTGCCGAGATGATGCCGGTGAGTTGGCGCGAATTCGCGTTGCTGCATCCGTTCGTGCCGGAAGAGCAGGCCGAGGGATATCTCGAACTGATCGAGGATCTGAATGCCAAGCTTTGCGATGTAACAGGATACGATGCGATATCGATGCAGCCGAACTCGGGCGCCCAGGGTGAATATGCAGGTTTGTTGACCATCCGCGCCTATCATCGGTCACGAGGCGAGGATGAGCGGAACATCTGCCTGATTCCAATTTCCGCGCATGGTACCAACCCGGCTTCTGCCCAGATGGCCGGCTGGACGGTCGTAACCGTGAAGTCGGCGGAGAACGGCGATATCGACCTCGAGGATTTTCGCGCCAAGGCCGAGAACGCGGGCAGCCGGTTGGCTGGGTGCATGATTACCTATCCTTCGACGCATGGCGTGTTCGAGGAAACCGTGCGGGATGTCTGCGAGATCACCCATTCTCAAGGCGGTCAAGTCTATATAGACGGGGCGAACATGAATGCGATGGTCGGGCTGAGCAGACCCGGCGATTTCGGTGGCGATGTCAGCCATCTCAATCTGCACAAGACCTTCTGTATTCCCCATGGTGGTGGCGGTCCCGGCATGGGTCCAATTGGCGTGAAGGCCCACCTGATCCCACATCTGCCGGGGCATCCCCATACCGGGGGCAGCCAGGGACCGGTATCTGCCGCACCCTTTGGCTCGCCATCGCTGTTACCGATTTCGTGGGCCTATTGCCTGATGATGGGCGGTTCCGGGATCACACAGGCTACGCGTGTCGCAATTCTGAATGCCAACTACATCGCCCGGCGTCTGTCGGTCGGGTATGATGTGCTGTTTACCGGACCGACAGGCCGGATCGCGCATGAATGCATCATCGACACGCGACCCTTCGAGAAATCTGCGGGCGTCACGGTCGAGGACATTGCCAAGCGCCTCATCGACTGCGGCTTCCACGCGCCGACCATGAGCTGGCCAGTGGCCGGGACCCTGATGATCGAGCCGACTGAAAGCGAAACCAAGGCTGAGCTGGACCGCTTCTGCGACGCCATGCTGGCGATCCGCGAAGAAATCCGTGCGATCGAAGCAGACGAGATGGATCGCGAGAACAATCCGCTAAAGAACGCACCGCACACGATGGAAGACCTGATTCGCGAGTGGGACCGCCCGTATTCGCGCGAACAGGGCTGCTTCCCGCCGGGCGCGTTCCGCATCGACAAATACTGGCCACCAGTGAATCGGGTGGACAACGTCTGGGGGGATCGGCACCTCTTTTGCACCTGTGCGCCAGTAGAAAGCTACTCGGACGCGGCGGAGTAATCTGCAACAGTGTTCGGCGCTAAGAGAAGTGATCCATCTTCAAAAAAATTGAACGCGAACGACGAACCTCGCACAGGCACACTGATAGCCGGATCTGGCAATCGCACTCGTTCCTCTTCGCCGGTGTTCGAAGTTGTGGCGATCCAATTCGAGTTCAAAACACTGCAGTGATGTTGAAGTTCGAGGATAAAATCGCTCGATCTGGTTTTTGGCGCGAAGGTCGGAAAAGCTCAGCTGCCCAATACCCCGGCGACGTATCGTGTAGGTTTCTCGGACGCTTCCAACGACGATGGGGTGATGCGAGATGTGTGCCTCGCGTCCGAGAAGCTTCAATGCACGAAATCGCAGGGAATTGAGCGCTTTGCGTGCCACAGGCCTTATGGGGATTTGCGGTTTTGCGCGGTGGATCGTTCAGAGCGCATGCTGGTGCGCATGCTTTTTGGGACGCTGAATTTTGGCTCAAGTGCGGCCGGTTGGGTGGAACGCCGATAGAATTATTGTGGTACAGCTATGACCGATGGCGCCTGATCGATAGCGGGCGCAACAGAGCTGTGCCCGGTGGTTGTCGCTACCGGGATATGGGCTCTCTCAATGTTGTTGAGTTTGATAGGCATCATGCGGCGGCCCTGCTCGGTGCTGGCGGTGCTCTGGGCTGAGATCCCCGAGGGAAACTCTCGATGATGATCAGGTGCCCGCCGCAATGCGGGCATGGCAGAGCGAGCGTGCGGGGTTGGTCATCGGCGCTATCGGCGGTGCTTCTCGGGCTCTTATCCTGATCGGAGACTTCGGCCCTGAGCAGTTCCCTGATCGTGGCGACATTGGCGGCGCGGCGACCGTTTCCGAGGAAGCCATAGTGGCGGATGCGGTGCTGTCCCTGTGGAAGCACGTGGATCAGAAATCGGCGGATGAACTCGCCAGGCGCCAGCGTCATGGTGGTGTAACGGCGCGGGCCATCGACGCGGTAGTTCTTGACGCGGAAGGTGACGCCATTCGCGTCGGCGCGCAGCAGGCGGCTGTTCGAGATGGCAATGCGATGGGTGTATCGTGACAGATAGTTCAGCACGGCTTTCGGCCCTGCGAAAGGTTCCTTGGCGTACACAACCCAGTCGATTTTGCGCAGCGGTGCCAGCATGACGTCGAAAGCGATTGGGTCGGTGAGACCGGCATGGTCGCCGAAGAATCTGAGGTGTCCTGCCCGGTGCAGTTTGGCAAGCCCTTCCAGGAAGAGCCGCCGGAACAGTCGTGACAGCACGCGCACAGGCAGGAAGAAGTTCGGGCGGCACGGAATCCAGCGCATACCATCAGGTGACAATCCACCACCCGGTACGATCATGTGGACATGCGGGTGGTGGGTCATGGCGGATCCCCATGTATGCAACACCGAGGTGATACCCACCTGAGCACCCAGGTGTTTTGGATCGGCGGCGATCTTGATCGCCGTGTCCGCGCTGGCGCGCATCAGCAAGTTATAGATCGCCCTTTTGTTCTGATACGCGATATCAGCGATCAGCTTCGGCAATGTGAAGACCAGATGGAAATAGCCGACCAGGAGTAATTCAGCCTCTCGCGCCGCCAACCATGCCTTGGCCGCGCCCGACTGGCATTTGGGGCAATGGCGGTTCCGGCATGAGTTGTAGGCGATGTGTTCAGCGCTGCAGTCCGCACACCGGGCCACATGACCACCCAGCGCTGCGGTGCGGCACTGCTCGATGGAGGACATCACCTTCAACTGATCAAGGCTGATGTGTCCGCCATTGGCTGTGCGCCACGCGGGGCCGTGGTCGCGGAAGATATCCGCGACCTCCAACGATGGGCCGGGCATGGCGCCGGTCTATGTAGACACGGCCTTTGCCTTTCCACGGTTGCCCGTCGTATCCAGATCATCCAGCGGACTGCCTGTGCCCGCGATCATACCGGTCGCCACCTGCACATAGCCCGCTGTCGTTGTCAGCTTGGCATGTCCCAGCAGCGCTTGGATCACCCGGATATCTTCGCCGCGTTCCAGCAGGTGCGTGGCAAAGGAATGACGCAGCGTGTGCAGGGTCACCTTCTTGGTGATACCTGCCGCGGCGACGGCATCGTGCAGGATGCGTGTGAACTGGCGCGCGGTGATATGGCCCCGGCCAACACGGCTCGGAAACAGCCAGCGCTCGCTCGCAGGTATATCCGCATCCTTGCGGTTTGGGCGTTCGCACCACCATGCGCGCAGCAAATCCAGCACTTCTGCCGGCAACATGACGTTTCGATCCTTCGCGCCCTTCGACTGCAGAAGCCGGATGATCCCCTGTTCGCTGTTAATGTCGCCAACGCGCAGCTTGACCACCTCGCTGGCGCGCATCCCGCAGCCGTAGGCCAGCGAAAGCATAGTCCGGGTGCGCAAGTCGGGCGCCAGAACCAGCAAGCGCCGGATCTCATCCTGGCTGAGTACCAGCGGCACCCGCTTGGGTTCCTTCATGTGGAAGATCTCGGCCACCAGTTCGTGCCGGCGTAGCGTCACCCGGAAGAGAAACTTCACACCGGTCATGATCCGGTTGCGGTTCTGGATCGCCGCACCGCTCTCGATCAGATGCTTCTGGAACAGCTTTACATCATCGGGCGTCGCGGTATCCGGCGACCGCCCCAGCCACACAGCGAACTGTTCGCAGGCCCGCAGGTGGCCGCGTTGCGATGTTCGCCCCAGACCTCGTCTGACCATGTCATCAATCATCCGGGAACACAGCGGTTTGGCGGACTTGATTTGGCGGTTCATCAGTTTGTCCTCTGTCAGCCGAGGCAAAGTCACCTCGGCTCAAAGGACAAAGCCCTCAGCGACACATCCGCAATGCACGCCAACTCAGCGCAACGCCCAGCAACGCTCGCCAAATATCGCGAAGCGATCTAGTGCTTTGGCGC
>ERZ1740062.302-NODE-302-length-32777-cov-5.868926_pt1 | contig 32777 bp, 26 predicted proteins | sample MGYA00581741_ERZ1740062 | MGnify/ENA primary metagenome ERZ1740062 (study PRJEB43018, sample SAMN04849747) | marine metagenome | isolation source: floating plastic debris | place: Pacific Ocean | collected 2008-09-01 | study: EMG produced TPA metagenomics assembly...
CCCGACGCTTATGAAAGCGAAAATTGATGAATTTCAGAGTTGTGCAACAGCCACGGCCGTTATTTGGAAACCCCCTAAACCTTTGCAACACAGTTGCACTGTAATTCTTCTATCTTTGCATTGTGAAGTTTCTAGCGGTCATATTGTCCTTCTATTTTTTGGCATTGAATTTCTTTCCATGTTCTGATAATGAACCGGTTAACTATTCTGAACATACGGAAGCGCATGTTGATTTTGACCATGGGCAAGACCATGGCAACTGTGAACTGTGCTCACCTTTCTGCCAGTGCCACTGTTGTCATTCCCACTTAGTGCACTTTGGAATTTTGGAATTTCAACCTTTTGATGAAACAATATCCAATCGGGTATTCACTTACTGTGAAGGTTTCGGAATAAACTTCTCACCCTCCCTTCTTCAACCGCCAAAGAAAACTGTCTGACCCGAAGCGATAAAATTATCGACCGTTACATTATTAAGACAGTTTATCCCAATTTATATGAATAAATACATAATGAGCTTTGGGCTCATGCTACTGTTTTGTGCATTCGGCCATGCTCAGAACACATTGGAAATAAAAGTACTTACCCAAAAAGAAAAAGAACCTTTGCTTGGCGCAACGGTATACATCGCATCGTTGGGCAAGGGCGCGACCACTAATTTTGGCGGAATTGCCATATTGGAGGAAATTCCCGATGGTACCTACAAAGTACAGATTTCCTATTTAGGCTTTAACACTTTGGCAACCTCTATTTCGGTTCCGGTCGATACGGAACTGACTTTCTATATGGAAGAAAGTGCCAACGCATTGGACGAAATAGTGTTACAAACAACGCGAAGCACCCGCACAATCGAAAAAATACCAACCCGAATCGAATTTATCGGAGTTGAGGAACTGGGCGAAAAGGCCATTATGAACCCTACAAATATTTCTATGGTCCTTCGGGAAAGCACTGGTATCCAAATGCAACAGACCTCATTGAGCAGTGCAAATACCAATATTAGAATTCAAGGTTTGGATGGGCGTTACACCCAGCTATTGCGCGATGGTTTTCCACTCTACAGTGGTTTTTCAAGTGGATTGAGCATTTTACAGATACCTCCATTGGACTTAAGGCAATTTGAGATCATTAAGGGAAGCTCATCAACATTGTATGGCGGCGGTGCCATAGCAGGCTTGGTAAATATGGTCTCAAAAACACCTGAAGAAGAGCCAACTTTAGATATTATGCTAACCCAGACACAGGCACTAGGAAGTACTGCCAATGTTTTTTACGGAGAGCGAAAGGACAAATGGGGCTGGACACTTTACGGCTCAGGGCATTACCAAAAAGCTTTTGACCCCGAGAATGATGGCTTTAGTAATTTACCTCTGACTCAATCTATAAGTTTTAATCCCAAACTGTTCCATTACCCCTCAAAGAACACCACGTTATGGTTTGGAATCAACGGGACTTATGATAATAGGTTGGGCGGGGATATCACATCTATTGAAGATGGCGGGAACGGCACCAACGGATATACCGAAGAAAACCTGTCCAAACGTATTAGTACGCAGGCAGTTTTTGAGACCCGTTTGGATTCCGTTCAATCCATTTCCATAAAGAACAGCATTGCCTTTTTTGATAGAAGTTTGGAAATACCCGATCTATCTTTCAAAGGCAATCAATGGAACACTTTTATAGAAGCGGCCTATCAGAAACAGGGGATTAGGTCAGATTGGGTTTTGGGCGCGAACCTTTATACCACATCATTTGACGAGCGGGACAACCCATTGGAGCGCGACCAACAAGATATTACAACGGGATTGTTTGCCAATGCCATTTTTGACATTTCTGAACGATGGATTCTTGAAACGGGACTACGCGCTGATTATGCCTTCGACTGGGGCTTTTTTACACTACCTAGGTCTTCACTATTGTTTAAATCAAATGACAACTTTTCCAGCAGGCTTGGTGGTGGCTTGGGCTACAGGATTCCAGATATGTTTACGGAGGAAGCTGAATTCATCAACTTTAGAAATGTATTGCGAATTGATAAAGATGTGCTGAAAGCAGAACGTTCTTACGGTCTTAATTTGGATTTTAACTATCAAACGAGGGTGACAGACCACATAGGCTTTTCTATCAATCAATTATTTTATGTCACCGCCATTAGGGATGGATTGCTACTCAATTCCAATACTGATGATTTCTTTCAGTTTGAAAACGCATCTGGGGAAATTCTTAGTAGGGGTGCAGAAACGAACATCAAGTTTACCTATGAGGATTTTAGGTGGTTTTTGAACTATGCATTTATAGATACACGGCTCAATTACCTACCGGGCAATCCACAAAAGCCCTTAACAGCTAAGCACAATGCAGGGAGTGTTTTGATGTATGAATCGGAAAAATGGCGTATTGGTTATGAGACCTATTACACGGGAAAACAATTACTGTCAAATGGTATTGAAACAACGGACTTTTTTACGATGGGATTGCTCATAATGCTTAATTTTAATTGGGGTAGTACGTTTGTGAATTTTGAGAACTTTACGGACCGAAGACAGAGCCGTTTTTCACCTTTGGTACTGCCCCCGAACGAAAACCCCACATTCCCAGAAATTTATGCGCCCACGGACGGATTTATTTTTAGTGTAGGCGTTATTTTAAAACCTTTTGGGAACGAGGATAACCATTAAACTTAACAATGCCATGATACCTTCAGATGAATTTTTGGAAAGCAAAGGTATACGGCCAACGGCGATGCGCCTTTTGGTATTTCAGCATCTAACCAAATCCAAAGTGGCAACTACGTTGTCAGATATAGAAAACGCCTTTGCCAAAGCGGACAGGACAACCCTTTTCAGGACACTAAAGACCTTTGAGCAAAAACGGGTCGTCCATCAAATAGACGACGGTTCGGGCATTATGAAATATGCGCTATGCGAAGAAGGCTGTAATTGCGAATTGGAAAGAGACCTGCATCTCCATTTTCATTGCACCAATTGTGGTAAGACCATATGCCTTACCGAACAGAAAATTCCGCATATCAATCTGCCTGAAGGTTTCGTTGCTGAAGATGCCAACTTGGTCCTAAAAGGAATTTGCGATAAGTGCAGCGGTCAATAAATGCACTTCCATTGCATTGCCCTATTAAATATCTTGAGCTTGAAAAAATGAATGATGAAATTAAATACGTTTATTCCAAAGGGCTTAAGAGGTTTTTATCTGAACGAATTGAACCTGTACCGTTCTTCAATGCGAAGCGGAAATCTTCCCCAAGCTTGGCACCATCTTGAACGTTCCCATATTCTCGGTCAGTCCTATCCCTTAGAGCATACCTATTCACATTGGCTCATGCTGAAATTTGGTTTCCGTCAGCAAAATGTAAAAGAGATTTTTGGACAATTGATACGTTTATTGGTTGGGGGTTGGAAATCATTCATTGACCACGTGCCCCTTGGCAATACGGGGGGAAGCAATGTACCACCATTGAAGAAGATGGAACTCCCAAAGGATTTGGCCCTTATCCTGAAAACGTACAAAAGAGTTTAAATGGGACACGATCACCACCATCATAACTCCAGCAAAAACCTAAAAATGGCCTTTTTCCTGAATCTCGGGTTCACCATTTTGGAATTCATTGGAGGAATTTACGTCAACAGTATAGCCATAATATCGGATGCGGTCCACGACTTGGGCGATAGTCTCTCGTTGGGCACATCCTGGTATTTGGACAAAAAGTCAAAACAAAAGGCCAATTCAAGATTTTCCTTCGGTTATAGACGCTTTTCACTCTTGGGTGCATTGATTAATAGCGTGGTGCTCATTGTAGGTTCCGTTTATGTTATATATGAAGGGATTGGAAGGATTCTGGAGCCAGAGCACTCCGATGCAAAAGGAATGATTGTCTTTGCAATCATCGGTGTGGCCGTCAACGGATATGCCGCTTGGAAGGTGGGCAAGGGCAAATCCCTGAACGAAAAGGTGGTTTCCTGGCACCTGCTCGAAGATGTGCTTGGGTGGGTGGCAGTACTGATAGTTGCAATTGTGCTGAGCTTTAAGGATATACATTATCTAGATCCAGCACTCTCTCTTGTAATCTCGCTTTACATTTTATACAACGTCGTGAAACGGCTTAAGGAGACTCTCTATCTGTTTTTGCAAGGTGTTCCAAAGGACATAAATATGGATGAGATCAAGTCGAAAATTTCCAGCATGGAAAACGTGGCATCCCTGCACCACACCCATTTATGGTCCTTGGAAGGCGAAAATCATGTCTTTACCACGCATATCAAATTAAAGAACATAGAAAACCTCGACAATATCATTCAGCTGAAAAACCAAGTAAGGGAGCTATTGGACGAATATGGTTTTGACCATTATACCGTCGAGACCGAATTGTATAACGAACACTGTAAATTGGATGAAAAGGTCATTGTTTGAGATTCCCAAGATGGACTGTCCCTCGGAGGAAAACCTTATCCGTATGAAACTTGGAAGAAGATAATTTCACTTAAAGTCCTAAATAAAATGTCAATTTAAGTAACTGTATATGGTCATTCGGTCCGTTCATAGAAAAGCCCTGGACCATCACAGGCCCGCCAGGTGCCCACCAGTTTCGTTTCTGATTCCAATCTCAGGACTTCACTAGGTTCGTTGGAACAATTGCCGACCAGAACGCTCTTTTCCTGATAGTTGAACTCAATATACTTTCCATCAGACAAGTTGATGATACTGAAAGTACCGCTGTCTTGAAGGTTTCCATCCTTGGTCTTTCGGGTTTTTATAAATGTGCTATCGGAAGATAATAGGTAATGCTCCTGCCAGTCCATATCCTCTCCTGTTGTTGGGGGGACCCCGGCCACCATTCCTGACATGGCCTTCAGTTCCCATCTTTGGGGAAAATCCCCGGCCAGTAGATTCACACTATCATCGTAATCATTGTTATTAGTGGAGCAAGCCAAGAAAAATATCAACGGTAAGAACAAATACTGTATTTTCATTCTATTATCATTTGACTTTAATTAAGATGATGTAAGACCAAAATGGTTGCTGTTCGTTAACTGCAATTTTTTACTTTACTGAGGATATGAGTTTGAAAAATCGAACGATTTTCGGCACCATAAAATTCATTCTAGTTAAAAAGCACTTCCACGGCATCATCCACGATTTCATTGCCCAATTCCTTGAGGTAGACTTGGGTAATCTTTATATCGGCATGCCCAAGCGATTCACCAATGATGTCAGTGGCTACCCCTTTTTGTTTGAGGCAATTGGCATAACTATGTCTGGCCACATAAGAGCTTAAGGCTTGATTGATTCCGCAAAGATTAGCTATTTCCTTCAGGCCCTTGTTGTATTGAGCCAATGTTTTCTTTTTGCGATGGTCTAACTGTAATGGTGTTAAATCGTTGTACAAAAGAATTGGGAAAATGTATTTTGTCCCAAGGGAATTTTCACGATAGTAATCCAAAATAGCTCTTAGAGGTGGATTGATTTTAACGGAAAATGGGCGCTTCGTTTTATTACGGATATACCTAATTCGCTCTCCATGAATGTCGCTCCATTTCAAATCAATCATATCGGCAAAGTTCATCCCTCTAGAATAGAAACTGAACATGAAATAGTTTCTGTGATCGACTAGATGTGGGTACTTGGTTAAATCAAGATTGTGAATCTTATTAACCTGTTCCAAATTCAAGGCTCTCTTAATGCCTTTTCCTTTTAGTCTTGATATTTTATAAACATGGAAGGGATGCTTTTCTACTTTGAAGATATTCCGTTCTAAGGCTTTATTATACATAGCACGAATCGTTCTCATTTTTACACCTATTCCACCATCCGTACCTCCCCGAGAACGCAAAAAGGCATCATACTTGTTTAAAAAAGTAGCATCAATCTCAGAAAAACGAAGACTTTTAAAACCAATGAATCGTTTGATTGAGTTGGAAGCATCGTGATAGAGCTTGGCGTTACCCATTCTGCCAGCGTCGCGCATCTCCTGTATAATCTCGTCCCAAAACCGGAATACATCTTGAGAAGCTGGATTGGTATCTACTCGAAAGTGCTTATCAAAATCGTCAAGAGTAAAATCTTCTTTTTCAAGCTCCAGGTCATAGTAGGTTTTTAAGGCTCTGTCTTTTATTTTCAGAAGCACTCTATTCTTTTGTAAGTAGTTCGCATTTTTTCCATTGAAAGAACCTGTATCTTCGTTCCACTCTTCTAAATTAGTATTCAAAGGAGTGCGGTAATATTTGGTTTTACGGTTTTTAGTTACCCTTAAAAAGATGGGAAATGAACCATTGGCCAATGCTTTTTTTCTTAAAATGACTTTGATTGAAGACATACTTTTCTGGTTTTGGGTACAACATAGGTACAACAAATGGGTACTTAAATGTAGTCCCAAGGAAGCTAAAAGAAAAGCGAAAAATCATAAAATACTGATTTTCAAAACAAAAGAAGTCAAATGCAACCATTTGAAAATCAATAATTTGCGACTGTCACGCAGGGGGTCGCGGGTTCGAGTCCCGTCCAGACCGCTTAGAATTTATTGAATTATTCGCAAAAGCCTGTAAATTAATCATTTACGGGCTTTTTCATTTTATTTGACACCAAAAAATACCATATAAAACCATAAAAAAGGTGCGTGTTTCGGTGCGTATTTATACTCCTTTAAAAGACTCACCGCCATCGCTGTAATTCACTGTTAAAGAAAACTTTACAAAGAAATTTTAACATTTGGTTTTTGTACCTTCTGGTGAGTATTTAAAACACTCACCGATGTTTGGAAAAATATGTATCCTTTTTTATCCTAAAAAATCAGATTCCGATACTGACGGAAAAGCAATGGTTTATACCAGAATTACCGTAAATGGTAAACGTGCTGAATTCAGTTTGGGGCGACGCGTGGAAGAAAAGAAATGGGATTCGCATGGTGGAAGACTCAGGGGTACTTCAGTGGAAGTCTCCCATTTTAATCGTTTTTTGGACAACGTCAAGAACAGGCTTTATGATATTTACGATGCACGTTTGAAAGAACAAAAAGATATTTCGGCCACTATTGTCAAAAACATCTATTTAGGAAAAGAGGGTAAGGAATATATGGTTCTCGAAATCTTTCAAGAGCATAATGATGAAATCGAAAGTTTGCTGGGCAAAGGTTTTACTAAAGGCTCATTGCAACGCTATAGAGCAGCCTACAAGCACGTATCGGCATATATCCAGTACAACTATCAAAGAAACGATATTCCCGTTCGAAGAGTCAACCATAAGTTTATTACGGGCTTGGAATACTTTTTAAAGTCAAAACGAAATTGCGAACACAATACGGCCATCAAATATGTGGTGAACTTTAAGAAGATCATTCGAATTGCTCTCGCCAACGAATGGATAACCAAAGACCCTTTCTTTCATTGGAAGGCCAGTTGGAAGACCAAGGAGAAACAATTTTTGACCCAAGCAGATCTTGACACCTTACAGAACAAGAAATCCTTTTTGCCACGTCTCGATTTGGTTCGCGATATTTTTGTGTTCTGCTGTTATACAGGTTTGGCCTATGCCGATGTGAAACAGTTGCAACAAGAAGATATTATCATCGGTGTTGACGACTACCGATGGATCAAGATGGCGCGGAAGAAAACCAAGGCTATAAGTAGCATTCCTTTGCTCCCTCCGGCCGAGGCCATCATCGAAAAATATAGCGAACATCCTTATGTGTTGGATGGCAAAGGTTTGTTGCCCGTTTTGACCAATCAGAAATCGAATGCCTATCTGAAAGAGATAGCAGATGTCTGTGGAATCAACAAAAACCTAACCACCCACTTGGCACGACATACTTTTGCCACAACGGTCACTTTGTCCAAAGGGGTTTCCATTTCCACCGTGAGCAAGATGTTGGGCCATCGTTCCCTAAAAACTACGCAGATTTATGCCAAGGTATTGGACAGTAAAATTGCAGAAGAAATGTCCGTTTTGAAGGCACAATTGGAACAAGAGGAAGCCCAAAAAGGAAAAGAAGAAGTTCCCATCCAAGATTGATTTTGCATTGTTTCTAAGGACACAATTTGTGACCTTAAAACTTCTTCGGTAAAGATTCTTCCCATTACCATATCCTCAAAAAGTTACGATAAGGCTTCTTAAAATCTGAAAAACCTCCATCAAAAGTAATAGAGGCCATTACCTTAAAAGTAATGGTATTTCGAAGTCCCCACTCGTGGGGAAGAGGAATAGCTAGAGGGTAACGCGCTAAAGCGACGTTACGTTGGCGATTTGCTTCGCAAATAATTGGTTATCCGGTGTTTTGGAAGGGTTTTGAAAATATAGGTGAATCCGAAATTTGTTGAAAAACATCCCAGGAACCCCATAAACATTGAAAAAGTTTGTTGAAAAATGGTTGTAAAAGGGAAATATGAGTACAAATACTTGGCTTTGAATCTCAAGGCATCTGTTGTAAAACGGTTCCGTTCATTCGCTAAAAAGGTAGCAGGTTCGCAATCCGAAGCTTTGGAGAAAATGATTGATTTTTTTGAGTGGCATGGCTTTAAGCCCAATGACCGTTTTGTAGACAGTATCTTGGAGGAAATTCGAAAGAACCGAAAACGCACCGAGGCCAATATTGCTATTCTACGCGATATTGAAGTTACCCAGACCAAACCGAACAATATCATGCTCCTTTCCCTTTTTGGTGAAAACCTCAAACAGCAAGAACCGGTTAGAAGGGAAAAGAAGTTTATAGAAAAATCAAAACCACCTCAGAAGGAAATTGATATTACCGTACCCAAAATTCGATATGAACGTCTACAAGATGAAATGAAGGACCTGTCGCAAGACTTACATTATGTATTGGGCAAAGCACGTTTGGTAAAGAGCAGGTTCGGCAAGCCTTACCTAAAACTTGAGATTTCCAGAAGTGAACTTGCAAGGTATAAGAGAAAGGCAAGTAAAATCATTTCAGGTAATTGATTATTGATCGTAGCATTGTGTAGGTGCGCCCTATTCGATTTTTGCTTCACGCTTATCTGTCGGAACACTACAAAAATCGAACAGGATCCACGCGCAAAGTTTGGGGGTAAGGATTTGGGACTTGCAGCGCAAAACCCTGTTTTGCTTGCCTAAATATTAATTCCATATCGCGTTCATCGCCCAGCACTGATGGGTTTGAAAATACCTTTTGCAACTAGGTTTTGTAAATATCTTGTAGTGTTGCTTGAATTCTGTTTGTACAGCGAAAATCAAAAAAGGTTTCACAAGTGATTCCTGAAGAAATGTCCTATTTCTTTTAACTACGTTTGTAGTTGTATTTTTAATAAACTACTATTTTGATAGCTCAACCTAAAATCTTGATTATTGGAAATGGCTTTGACCTGCAGCATAAAATGCCAACTTCATATTCTGATTTCGCAAACCATTATATTGAAACTAAGATAATCCCTGAAATTGAAAAGATTGTCGTAAACCTTGCAAGGAGAAATGAATTCTTGAACTCCCTATTTGTTGGGAATTTGGTCGAAACCCGAAAAAAAAATCGCCATCATGATAGCTTTATCAATAAAGTGTACATGGATATTGCATCAGGGCAATCAGCAAGTGCAGCACAATATCTAAAAGATAACACTGATAAACTTGATACAGTTATTGCCAACTCATTTCTCGGTAAACTTTATAAAAGTGGATACGACAATTGGTTTGATATTGAAAGGGCGTATTTCCATGAGCTTTTAATCCATAAAGAAACGGCACAAAAAGGGAACAGACCCGCTGCCAAAAAAGGTTTATTGAAGCTGAACATGGAGTTTGACGAAATTAAAAAAGCCCTTGTTGAATATCTCAAAACCATACCCATTGCCAAGGATCCAAAAGTTCAGAGATTTTTTGACACTCATGTCAGAGGGGTAAAAGATGTTTACATCCTTAACTTTAATTATACCTCAACCATCGAAGATTACCTATTGGAGTATCGGGCAAGACAAGATATTGAAGTAAATTATATTCATGGATCTCTGGAAAATAATTGGATAGTTTTTGGATATGGCGATGATACAGATGAAAACTATCAGATTATGAGAGATTTAGAAATCGATGAGCTGATTGAAAACTATAAAAACCAAGCATACAGCAAATACGACAACTACTCTCAACTTTACGAACGTGCGTTAAACAAGTACAGTGATTATGATGTTTTGGTAATTGGCCATTCTTTGGGAAAAACAGATAAAGCGTTATTAAGCGAAATAATAAACTCTTCTAAACTAGGGAAGCTTTATTGCTTCAAAAGAAAGGATTTAGAACACACCCCCGAATTGGTGGAAAAAGAATTTGATGTTCTCAATAAAATGGCAAGTAGGATTTTTTCTAACGAGTTGGACAAAAGAATAAAAATGAATCCCTTATCAAAAAGTTCTTTTTTCCCCTAAGTTGATAGCTCCTTAAGCCCTCTAGTAGCACTTGTATGGAAAATGATGCCTTTTATTTAGAAGGTTACAGGCATGCCCTGGACAATGCAAAATCCTTGTTGGATATTGCAACTTATGCGTCTGAAATTAATAACCACGGTGCTGGCGCATCACTTTGTATTCTTTCTGCAGAAGAATCTATAAAAGCAGTGTTTATATTACAGCAAAGTGTCAATCCAAATCAAAAAATAAGTGATTATGAAGATATATTCAAAAGCCATAAAACCAAACATGAGTATATCGTGGAACTCTTCAAACAAATGGATCGGTTTAGATTCAGAATTTTAGAAGAATATGGGAAAGTTGGGCACGACCGAAAACTTAGAAGAAAAGTAGCCCGAAAAAATCCCAAAATAATGAGAACTGTAGATTGGGCCTTCCAAAGTTTTAAGACCGTACCTGAAATGATGGACACTTTTGATTGGTTTGAAAAAGCTAATGTTCAAAAAAATAATGGCCTATACATAGGTTTGAATAAGCAAAAGAATATCTGGGACATTCCAATTAAAACAGAAGCGATTGTGTTTAAAAGAGCATTGAGAAACTCCAAAAATATCTATGAATATGCACTCCACAGTAAGGAGATATTAACAGACTCTAGTATTATTAAAAAGCACCAAAAAGAGTAGTCACTTAGCCTATTCTTATTTTTAAAGCCGAAAGAATTTAGTAGAGAAATAAAATCACATTTTCGGTTAGATAAAATGAATATCACCAAGCGCAGTAAATTAGTTTGGTAAGTTTTGGGGCTTGCAGCGCAAAATCCTGTTTTGCTCACTTTCTTTGCATATAGCTAGAGATTTATTTCATAGCTAGTACTCCGCCCTCCTCCGATAGGTTTAAAAATCCCTTTTGCTACCAAATCCTGCAAATCCCTAGTTGCTGTTGCTTTGGAAGTTTTTGCAAGCGAAACATATTTACGAGCGCTCATGCCCCCTTCAAAACCCTGATAGCCTTCTTCCAACATTCTGCGAATAACTTTTTGTTGACGCTCATTGAGTTCATCTTTGTGTTTGTCAAAGAATTTGGTCTTTTTTAAGGTGAATTCAATTTCTTGCTCAGCATCGATTTGGGCATCCAAAACCGTTCGGACAAAATAGTTTATCCAGTCTGTGATTTCATTCGAACGTTGCGCCTTTTGTAAGGCATCGTAATAGGCATTTTTGTTTCCCTCAATGGATTTGGACAGACTGAACAGCACGGGACGGCCGATACTTTGCGAAAGTGCTTTTTCCGCCACTGCTCGGCCAATTCTACCATTGCCATCTTCAAATGGGTGTATGGTTTCAAAATAGAGATGGGCAATGGCGGCTCTTACAATAGGCTTCTTGATTTCGGTTTGAGTGGTATTAAACCATTTGATAAAATCATCCATTTCGACAGAAACTCTTTTTGAAGGTGGGGCTTCAAAATGAACCACCTCCTTACCCATACCCCCAGAAACAATTTGCATAGGTTCTTTATGGGTGCGCCATTGCCCTATTTGGATTTGTGTATTGCCTTTCATCAACATGGTATGCCAATTAAAAAGTATTTTGCTTGTCAGCGGTTTTTTAAAATCGTTACGGACTGCAAGCATCAATTCAGCTATCCCCTCAGCCCGTTTGTCTTTCGTCAAGGGTAATTCCGGGTTGAGTCCTAAGTTTCTTCGAATGGAAGACATGACATCGTTTCGGCTCAGGTATTCCCCTTCAATTTCTGAGGTCTTTATGGCCTCAGAAACCATAAGGTTAATCATGGCCTCGGTTTGCTCGGTTTCGGAAAGTCCTTCCAGTACGCCACTGATTCGTCCAGTTCTTTGCGCGAAGTCAAAAAGCAAGTCTTCAATATAACTTGTTTGATATTGAAAATTGGGCCAGTCCTTTTGTTGCCAATTGTAGCGCATGAGCCGATTAGAATTCTTATTCGGCTCAAAAATAATAAAAAAATGAGTTGATTATTAAAAATTATTCAACTCATTTCAAGAATGTTTACAGATTTGCGTAATACCGTGGATACTATTTTTCCATATTTTAGTTATCGACTAAGACAATCAAAGTGAATAAAAGACTCTTTCTTGTACTTCTTCTTTTTTTGTCTTTTAGTGCGTTTTCTCAAAAAACCGAAATTTCACTGATTTCATGGAATATCCGAGATTTTGGGAAAACAAAAAATGGTGCTGAACTTGAAAAGATTGCTGAAATTGTAAGAGATACCGATATACTTGCGATTCAAGAAGTCGTAGCTGGTTACGGTGGAGCTCAAGCCGTAGCTAAACTTTCGGATATTCTTAATAGAAAGGGAGCCCAGTGGGATTATGTAATCAGCAGCCCTACCAATAGTCCTAAATATGCCACCGAACGTTACGCTTTTATTTGGAAAACAAAGAATATCAAAATAAAGAATAGAGGTTGGCTACTTGATGAATTGAGTCCGAATATAGACAGAGAACCTTTTTTATTGGATTTCTACTTAAACAAGCAGAAGTTTACTGTGATTAATTTTCACTCCAGACCCCACGATAAAAATCCTGAAAGTGAAATAGAGGCTTTGAGTAATTTTGTGATGGATTCACTAGGAACACCTTTAATAATTGCCGGTGATTTTAACGTAGATGAAAAAGAACCCGTTTTTGATCTTTTAAAAAGCAAAGGCTACAAAGCAACTATTACCAATCAAAAAACCACACTAAAAAGAACTTGTAAACGTGGAGAGTACCTGAATTATCCAATAGATAACATTTTTTATTCAATCGATGTAAAAAAAATTGATGGCGGGGTTATTGATTTTGTAAAGCTCTGTAATCGGATAGAACAGGCCAGAAAAATTTCGGATCATATACCAGTTTTTCTAATATTTCGTGTTGAACGAAAACAACCATGATTTTTTATTCTAGCATACTTCCCAATGGGAACGTCTCAACATGATATGTGGGTTCTTTTCTTAATAGCTTTACTTCATCAAAAACAAATTCAAATTCTTCCGTTTGGTAAGATGGAAGATAAATCTGTTTGGACTTTTCGTACTTGTTTCCTGCTTGTTCGGCATAAGCCCTAATTATGACATACCCATCTCCGCCCTTATTTATTACCCGCCCCGAGATCTTCATACTATAATTGAATAAAGAGCTTGATGTTCCATCAGCATGAGAATTAACTATCTCAGGTTTTGGCGGCACGACGGATTTGAAAATACGTTGGTAGTTCGCAAAAAGGAATATACCGATAATCAAAAGGATTCCTATAATGACATATTTTCTTTTCATTTTGATGGCCTGATGTAAAAGTTATCGTTTGCAATAAATATAAATTTCAGCTCCAACCTCATAGCAGCTTGAAACCAAAGAGGAAACAAACCATAATATTTGAATAACTTCATTTCTTTCTGCAAAATCATCCGCATTACGAAGTTTATTTAATCTATCTTCCAATTCTATTTTAGAAATGAAATTAATTACAAGAACAACCCGCTTTTTAAGATTCGGATATAATTTTAGTTTTTTGAAATATTCAATTGCATCGGCCACATTGTTGCCTTTTCTTAATCTTGTAATTTCGGTTTGAACTTTGTTAATCTTGAATTTTTTAGCCCATAGATTTTCCTTAATTGGCCATTGGTTATCGGATGGACTAAGGTTTCCTAAATTCTTTTGGGCTTGTCCTATTATTTCTTGAAAGGCAGATGCTGAAAATTTTGAATCTTTATATTTTGAATGATAGAACGAAATACTTTCGTTGTTTAATCCAATGTGGTCTGCCCATTCTTTGCCTAAGTCATCGCAAATAAAATATTCCGATTCAGACAAAAACGTATGCTCTACAAATCCAAAAATGGAGTCATCATCAAAGTTTTTAGAGTTAGCAGTGAAACTCCCTTTTTCAGATGTGACTAAGTCGAGTTTAGGATGCGGAATAAAAAGCTTTAAGAAAGCTTCTATGTTGCTTAAAAGTCTACTATCCTTAAAGAGTTTTCTATTACTGTAAACTAAGTCTGGTGTATCAAACGTAACGATAAAGCTATTTGTCCTATTTATGTACTGAAGAATCGGATAAACTGAATCTTCTGAGAACTGAATACATAGCCTGGCCAATTTTCTTGAACGAAGCGTGATAGAATGAGAGTTGAGTGATACGTACAAATCATTAATAATCTTATTATTTATTTTGTAATTATTAACACCATTTTTTTCTTCAGACTCAATCTCCAAAAGCCGTTCAAAGTTGTTTAAGACTTTAATGATATCAACCTCTCTTTCCTGTTCTTTATTTAGTATGAAGCACCTCTCGATTCGATTGTCTTCGAAATCTGAGTATAATTTGGAAAGGGTGATTAAGATTGCAATTGGTAGTAGATTGTCTTTTTCATTTGAATAATCTATGGGAGTTGCAAACGATGAGAGAAAACTTGACTTTGGTTCGAAATTAATAATTCGGTCAACAATTTTATGTGCCCAATTTAGAAAAGCTTCAATATTGTTTTTAACTCCAAATTTGTTGATTCTCGAAGAATTCAATGAAAGAGACACTTTATTATCTTCATTATTTACCCTTAGATTACTTAGTACATAGCTTTGTAAACCCAAAGTTGAGAGATTTTCCTTTAGATCGGTAGATTCAATGCTTTTTTGACGAATTGACTTGTCTGCAATATTTAAATTATTCATTGAAAATTTCTCAAAAGTTGTGTCATTATCAGTGAATATTGAGGTTAACACCTCATAATCAATTGAAGAGAATAATTTTAAAAAATCTTTAATCCCAGAAATATTTCTTTTTGCAATTACTAAATGGTTCTGAAAATCAACCAGGCATATATAAGCTAACTTTTTTTCCTCCCATCCTTCTATAGATTTCTCTATGAATGTTGGCTTTTTTTCATATTTGAAAACAGCGATGGAATAGTAGACAAAATCGTTCTCGTTAATCTGGTATTTAGTTTTTAATTCTTTCAAAAGAAAGTTTCCTTTCTTTTCTGCAGAAGCTTCTTTAAATGTATTTTTTATCAACCTCTTGCTTATAAACCCTTTCTTTTCTTTAAGGAAGAAATAAGCATTTTCATTAAGAATAATGTTTTGAATCAATTTGTCTTTCTTCACACTATATGTTTTAGGGATAGAAGGACCATTAGCAACAAAAGCCATATAGATAGCATACATCCGCTATTTTTTGATTTAGAATAAGTCTTTCGATAGGTTAATCCGGGTATTCCTGTTTTCAAGGAATATCCCTTCGAACTTAAACTGCCTCTTTTGTTTCTATAACTAGGGGTAATACCTGATTTACTCACATTTATTCCCAGTCCCTTGCCTAACTTAATACGCTTGTTAAATCTAAATGCCATATTATTCGCTCAAAATAAATTCCGCTATTATCTTCTCCATATTAGAAGGTAAATCTGCTTGTTTGATTTCGAAATTTTTAACCCCCATTTCCTCAAGCCACTTATTCCAGTAAGCTCTAATAACATCTTCTTCATAAGGGTTTTTATCGCTCGGATTAATCCCTAGAACTAAGACTTCCAAATTCGATAACTCTTCATTTGCTTTAATAAACCCAAAATCCTGTTGGTCAAATTTTTCTTTCCAACCAGTATTATTGAAACCAAAATGCTCTACATCCTGTGGTGTTAAATATGTGGCTCTGTTACCTTCTTTGATTCTTGTGTTCTTATGAAATATGTAGCCATCAGTTAGAACTACCAAAATATTCCGAGCCTCATCTTCAATGCAATAGTCATTTACTTTGTTCTTGAAAAACCTCCAAGTGTCCGAACCAACATAATGGTCATCCTTTATTGCAGCTTCATAAATCAGCTTTGAAATACTGTCGTACTTTTTACACGTATTTAAGATTTTCTCCTTAGTAACATTGTCCTTATTAAGCGATATTTTTAAGTTGCTCAGTTTCTTGTTGAGAGTATTATCCGAAGGTTCAGGGTCAATAAAAACTTGGATTTGATCATTTATCCTTATCATTTTCTTGTTCATCACATGGGCTTCAAAATTTTTTGCAATTGATTTTAAATACCCTACATCCCTCAAATAGAATTCCATTGCTGGAGATGGATATTTTTCGGGATTTATCCGATCCGACAGGTCTAAAAGCACACTAATATTCAAGTTTTCTCGATTAGGCGATAACTTTGGGATTTCATGGTCATGAATGGATTTCTCCTGATTGGAATCTTCTTTACATGAGCTGAGGAAAGTTGATATCAGAATAGATAACAATATGGCACAGAAATACTTTTTCATTGGACTAGTTTATCAGTTTATACAATCGTCCTTCATAGCTTTCATCTGCAATGTCATGCTCTTCTAAGTGCCTTTTTTCTTCCACAGCACATTGAGATAATAGCTGATCACGTCTTTTCAGAGAATCAAAATTATCCGCGATGGCCAAAAACCAACCTTTGACATATTCAGCATGGTAGGTGAGGTAATGCCTGTTGGAAAAAACAAAACCGTCAATAGTTCTTTGTAAATCATTTATCTTTCCTTCAATCCCAGAAATTTCTTCTTTTATGGGATTAAGTTTTTCTACCTGATTGGCTATCTCTTGTTCGCAATTCAGAATATCTTCTCTTTTGGATTTGATAAATGTTTTGATTTTATCAAAGTTGTCATACTCCTTCATAATAAAATCAAACACTAACCCCCAGATAATGTAGACTACAAATCCGGCAAATATTATTCCCCAAAATTCTGCTTTGGTGAAAGCAATTTGAACATTGAAATCAGGTGAGTTTAATGTTTTCTCAATATCATATATCTTTTTTTCTATTTGGTATGCTAGTATCGCATCAAAAATGAAAGTGACGATAAAAAGCGTTCCTATCTTGATATAAGAAATCCAGTTTTTATGTTTTTGGAACATGTGGATAAGATATCCTAGCCCCATAAAAGCGAATGGTATGGTAGAAACGAAAATACATTCAAGCCACCCATCTTCAATGGCCTTGGTCAAGGCATTGGCATCAAAAATCGCATTGGTCAATTGGTTGGTATCAAACACTTTGAAAAAAGCGGAATACGATGCCGATATATAAAAAACCAGTAGATAGAATGTAATCGGAATCAATACAATTAAACCTAAGTAAAATTGAGCTTTGGGCTTTTTATCTGCATCCTCAACATATTTTTCAGGGTTCTGTTTTACATCGGTTATTTCATTTCTATATTTTGAGATTTTTTGTTCCAAAGCCGAAATAGACTCTTCTACTATAGCCCTAACAGTTTTCCTTTTTTTTAATTCAATCTCATACTTGCTTTTTTCCTGCACATAGGGCTCTTTCAATTCTTTTTGTAGCTTCTCGTTTTCCCTGCATTTCCCCTTATAATCCATATACACATCTTGCAAGCAGGCTTTAAAAATCATATGATTTCCTTCTGCTTGTTTTGAAGAACCATAACCGCTTTCAAAAAATGTGAGCTTTATTTTTTCTTCTTCGTGCTCTTTTTCCTCTACTTCTTGAGGGACAGTCTTTTTAATCGAAAATTTTTTTTTTAAGGAGCTCATATTATTCTTCCATTTTGGATATCAATTCTTTTAGCGGAATATTGGCCTTTGCGTTTTCTAATAGAAATTCACAGATATCTTTAACATTCTCTTTTTCGAAATCAAATTTTAGGCAGTACTTTCTTAGAGTATTTACCTCATCATCTGTTACGATGCCATCGGCCCAAATCATCAAGGCCAAATCATATAGGTATTCAATTTTTCCCTCTAGTGATTTTGGTATTATGGAATCTTGTGAAGGATGCAATAAAATATCGTTTAATTGATCTCTACTTATTCCTCTTTCCTCAGCAAATTTGTAGAGCATCTGCAATTCCAGTACATCAAAATTGTCATCAGTAAAAGCTATCTGATAAAGTCTCAAAAAATGACTTTTCAATTCGGTGGAAATATTCATTATGACAGCATGTTAGTTATTATTGTTTTCACAGGCTATTCCATCATTGTCTCTATCTAAATTGGAATAGCAACTTCTATTACTTTCAAAAGCGGATTGGGCTGCAGCCTGAGACGAAAAATCAGAACAATTGCTATCGCAATCTGAATCGTTTTCACATGATATGGCTATTAAGATTATTACCATAAGCATAGTGAAGCTAAAGCAACCTTTTTTCGTTTTCCTTCCTTTTGATTTTTTAGGTGATTTGGTCACAAAATGGCCTTGAACGTATGTGCCATCTTTCTTGTAATAGCCCCTTCTATAACTCATTGCTTAGTTTTTAGGTTAAGTCCTCAACTTGTGCTACAGGCGCATCTCGTTTTACCGCTTCAATTCCGTTTTTGCACGATTGTTTTGAGTTATACATCTCGCTAGTAGCGATGATTTCGCCATTGCCTTTGGAGCGAAGGTTAAAATAGAATTTACCGTTGCTGCTCTTTTTGATTTCAAATTTTGGAAATGCCATAATCTTTTTTGGTTTTTATTTTGTTTACCCAAACCTAAAGGCATTCAAAAAGAATTCCTTACAGATATCTGTAAAGCAAAGAAGTAATGTCAAAAAGATTTTTAGATGCGCAGTGTTGTTGTTGAAATGAGAACCAATCTTCCCATCCGCAAAGCGTTCTGCCCATATTATTTGCCTCTTTCAAAGTGACCTCATGGATTTTGGTAGAGCAACGGGAAAGCCCTCGGCAATGCTTGTTATAATGATATCGCTTACTTCCCTTGCCCTTGCAGATGTAGACTTTGTTTTTCTCAATATTTGAAGAATTTATACCAACAAAAAGTATGCAGAGATATATGGTAAATGATTTCATTAAGAGCAGTTATAATTCAAAAGAAATTCAAATTGACAGTCACTCATTCCAGAGTTTTGTTTTCCATTTTTTAGGCGAAATCTTTTTGTTGGTTTGAGAGCGGTATAATTTGCCTTTTATCTAATTGCTTCCGAAACAGTCCAAACTCTTATGTCATAACCTTTCGGTCTTATGATGACCTTACCCCACGAACTTTTTACTAAGTAAACTTTAATACCTGCTTTAAGTTCGAATATTTTTCCTCGGTTAATTAACAACTGCAAGGCTTCCTTATCATCATCTACAATGAAGTCCATCATTTTATCAAAGGACTCTTCATCTATAGCTGCGAAATAACCAGATTTAGTAGTATATATGTTTTGATTATTATCATCTAATGTTGAATAACTCATCACTAAAAATGACATCAATAAGATGAAAGAGTTGGTGAGATTAGCCTTGACTATTTTGACCATGCTATAGCTATTTTTTCTTTTTTGGAGCTCTTTGAGAAAGAGCACTTCCTGCTGCTTTTTTACTATCCTTGCTAGTTCTTTTGTCTTTCAATACTTTGGATGCTGATGAAGCAGCGTCCTTACCTGTTCTTCTTTGTTTTGCCATTTTAATAATGTTCTAAGGTTAATAATACTTCAAACCTAACCCTATTAAAAAACAATCCCTTACAGGATTCTGTAAGGGATTTAAATTTGTTTTGATAATCGGGTCTCAGGAAGAATTAAATATCAAATTTTACCTTCCTTTGCGAGTTTAAATAGCAGGCTTGTGGTATTCTTTGCCTTGTATTCATCATATAGCTTGCTTATTCTTTTGTCAATTGTACTCTCGCTATTTGGAGTCCTATTTTCTTTTTTAAACTTGGCGGAAACTTCTTTCTTGGTGAGGCCGTTTGCTAGTTCTTTTAATATGGCGCGATCAAAAGCGTCCAATTCAACAGTATTATTGGCAGCAGTCAAATTTAGTTGGGCCGATACAAAAGTTCTATTATGAAATACTTCGTTAACGGCATTGACCAACTCAACCATTCCTCTTCGGCCCTTGCAGACATACCCATTAATTTTATGCTCTTTAAAAAGGGCATTGACATAGATAGGATTGTTTTCCATAGAGTGGACAATAATTTTTAATCCCGGTTGCTGTGCTCTTGCTAATTTAATGAGTTCCCTTCCGGAAGTGAGCTTTCGGTCGACATGATCTTTTTCGAAAAACAAATCGGTGACCATTAATTCGTACGGCTCATTTTTTTTAAGGGCCACTTTCAAGCGATTAAATGCTTTGTCACAATAAAACTCGCTTTGCAATTCTTCGATTGCCAATTTTTCAGTTAAGGTTTCGGCAATACCTTGGTTTTCTCCCTGAAAATCTTCTACTAATACTACCTTTTTGAACATGTCGGATTCAACTATTTGGGGATTCGGATTTCGGCGCGAAAGCCTTTCTGTTCTTCTGAATCAAAAGTAATGCTTCCGCCTAGGGCTTGAATACGCTTTTCTGTATTCCGTAGTCCATTTTTTCTTAATAATGATTTTTTTGATGCTCCGACCCCGTCATCTTCATAGTAAATGGAGAGTTCTTTTTTTTTGTCTCTGAATAAAATCACAGTTTGTTTGGCCTTACTATGCTGCGACATATTCTTAACCAACTCTTGCAGCACCTTAAAAATTATTGTTTTGGCTTGACGAGACACTAATGACCAATCAAGTTCTTTGCCACCATCAAAAACCATTTCAACTTCTACTGGTTTGAGATATTCCAATGTCGCTTTCAAACTATTCCAAAAATCAGGACCAGTATCTACTGTATTAATCTCCCGTGAGAAACTTCTAATTTGATTATAGACTGTTTCTAATTTATCTAAAATTGCAGATTTGTCTGTACCTCTTTGCAACATTAGCATGGTCTGATTGATTTTACCACCATAGTCATCATGTAATCTTCGGGAGAGTTGTGCCTCGGCTTCATAAATAGCCTCTAACTTTTCAACTTTGCTTTTTTGTTTTAATCGTTTGGTACGTTGTCTAAAACCGTATAGTGAAAGTCCCAAAATGGAAGTAATGAAGAGCAGACCGCCTAAATATATAATCTTCTGATTTCGTTGCCGACTGGCTTCTAACTCTTTTTCAGTGTTTTCTTTTTCCAAACGCAGAATGGACTCTTGTTTGAGTTTGTCATCATATTTATACTTAGCAAATTGGGTCTTGACTTTCAGTCCCTGAGAATACAAACTATCTTGCAAAAAGATGTATCGGTCACGTAAACCAACATTTTTTGGTTCCAAGGACATCAAAAATTTTAGAGCATCTTTTTCAGCCCTTGGCATTTTTATAGCCTTTGAAAGTTGGATTACTGTATCGAAGTATTGTTTGGCTTTAATAGGGGCATTTTTGGAGTAAAACTCTCCTAGACGGGTATAACTTGCTATTTGGCCCCTTTTGTCATTACTTTCCTTTCGTATTAGTAAAGGGTTCAAAAAAGCATGTTCGTTTAATTTTTCACCTAAGAGCCATTGCGCATAAGCCATGTTATCTAATGCACGAGCGTATTCTTTTTCATTGATTATTAGCAATGAGTCTTTGGTTATTTTTTGAAGCAACTGAATAGCAATATTGAACTGTTTATTATCAATATGGGTAGCTGTTAAATTATTTTGATAGATAAGTTTATCGCTTGGAGAATTGGTCGTTCTAATTGCCTTTGAATAATATTTTAAGGCGTCCTGTAGGTTGGAAAGCTTTCTATGATTGGTCGCCAATATATTATAACAAGACGATATATGCCTGTCATCTTTGATTGGTTGCAAATACTTTAGGGATTCAGTAAGAGTTTCTTTGCTTCCAAAAAAATCACTTTGATCTTTTTGAATTGTGCCCATGTTTAAGAGGTTTCTCCCAACCCAACTACTATCGCCAATTCTTTCATAAAAGTTTTTGGATATAGTATAATTCTTAAAGGCGCTATCCGAATCTTTAACTATTTGGTCATAGTAATATCCCATTAAATAGTACTGCTTTGCGGCATAATATGAATCAACTTTTAAGTCAGTTTTTAAAAAGAATTTCCTATGAAAATGGGCTAGGCTATCGAACTGCCCTAAAGAATAGTGTAACCGATTTTTTTGGTAGGCCAATTGAGCATAATTTTCCAAGGTCTTATTCCTAAGTGCCTGATTTAGCTCTGATAGTTTATCTGACGACGTTCTTTCTAGATTATTGGAATCTGACAAATGAGTTCTATGACTATTTACTTTGTCCGCTCTAATATCAACTTCACTTTGTACGCAACAGCACAATATCAGGGTGATTAGCACTAATGTAATATTCTTGAAATCCATGACTATTGAAAAGCTGTGCCAAAGCATTTGACACAGCTTAAATTAAAACAAATAATTCTAGTATCCCGTTCTTATTTTGGAGGAGGTGGAGGTGGAGCATTACCATCATCCCCTTCAGTCGCCTGAGTTTCAAACAGAGTTTCTGATTCTGCTATACTGCCCTTTTCACAAGAAAACAAGAACATATTAAAAACTAGGGCCAATATGGCCAAAAAAACCTTTTTCATCTTTAAAATATTTGTGATTAAACAATGGGGTGGCTGTCTGGGATTTTCCCAGATTTTTGTTGTTTGCCAGCCACCCTTGAGTGTTGGAGTACTCCTTGTTTTTTGGAAAGTGAAATCGGCAAGCGGTCGTTCTCAGCTACTTTCCGATTGGCCAAAACCAACCGCTTTACAGATTTGCGTAAAATGATTTTTCTAGAAGAGCTATGTTAGCAATGCATAGCGGTAATCATTTACGAAGACAAAGGAATGAAGATTAAAAACCGGTTAATGGAGAAAATGAGGAAAAGAATTTCCAGAATATTTATTCCATGGAATTTCCATTTTTGCACTAGTTTTATATTTAAATATCAGATAGTTAAATGTCAATTGAACTTTTAATACTTGCATTTGATAAGGCTGAAGAAGAAGTTGGTTCAAGTAAAAAAACTCATCGTGCCCAATACCTTTCTGATTTGCTCCAAGAGAATTATAAATATTCTATAAGCGAGCGAACCCTACGTGACTACTATACCAATTATAAGAATGGTAACATTGGTGCACAGGATGACTTAAAACCTAAGCTTATAACATGTTTATGTGATTATTTGGGGTATAAGAATTATGCCGATTTTATAAACCAGAATCAGGATGGAAGACCAGAGAACTCCGAAGAAGAAGGAAGACTAGGTAGAATTAAAGAAAAAGAAGAAGAAAAGAGGAAGCTTAAGGGGGAAAGAAAGAAGAGTAGAAGAATATTTATAATTTCAATCAGTATTTCTTTTGGGGCTGTTTTATTTACAGTACTCACGTTAAACTATCCAATACTCTTTAACAGCCAACCTTCTGAATGTATGACTTGGGCCGATTCAATTTATGTCAAAGTTTCCTGCAAAAGAGGACCCTTCTCCCAGTACGGAACCAAAGTGGAACCATTAATCGAGACCAAACTGAAAAATATGAGGAAAGTATCAGTTGATGCAGCCTATCAGTTTTTTTCTGAAGATGGTAAACCCTTGATTTGGTATTTTAAGAATGAAGATAATGAGCACGAATTTTTCACCTCACCAGGTTTGCATCCGGTAACAGGAGAAACGTTGCGAAAAATCACACCCTATATTATTCAAACATACGTTCCCCTTCATAAGTATAAAAAGGAATCATTTGTCCAATGATGACTTATCTGGCATTATAATATGTTAAACTTTGTTAAAAGGTGAGCCGCGCGGTGAGCCCAAAAAACGGCCCTTTGGCAGGCCTTGTATACAGGGCGTTTTGAAGAAAAGTTCGAGTCCCGTCCAGACCGCAAAAAGCTCCGATATTTCGGAGCTTTTTTTATACACTATTGTGAAGTATATGAAAATCCAAATAGCTTAACCAAGAGACATCGACTTTTTCTCAAAATCCAGCAACCATTTTTTTCGTGCCAAGCCCCCACCGTATCCGGTTAGGTTACCATCCTTTCCGATTACCCTATGGCAAGGAATTATGATAGACACTCTATTCATTCCATTCGCACGTGCCACTGCCCTAACTGCATTTTCGTTTTGTAACGTAATGGCCTGCTCTTGGTATGTAGAGGTACTTCCATAGGATATATCTTTAAGCATACCCCAAACCCGTCTTTGAAATGCTGTGCCAGGAGTATCGAGCGAAACTTCAAATTGCTTTCGGTTTGCATTGAAATATTCCTCCAGTTCCTTTTTCAATTGTTTGATATGCTCATTTTCTCCCCATAAAATCACTGCATCCAATCTTTTCTGCAAGTCCCTAAATTCGGTTTCGAGCATTTTTCTATCGGTAAATTCCAATAAGCAAATCCCTTTATCCGTAGAACAAACGAACATTGGGCCTAAAGGAGTAGTCAACCGATTGATTAGGATTACATTCCGATTACCTGACTTGGACGGAGATTTCCCAAGAAGTTTCTTATAGGTATATCCAAATCCGCTCAACGAGTCATAACCTGAATCGAATGCCGTATGTGTTGAAGGAACACCATCCTTTAACTCCTTAAAAGCATTATTGATGCGGTACATTCTCTGGTAGGCTTGAAAAGTCATTCCATAGTGTTTCTTGAACCATCTTCTGACCATATAAGGATCAATACTTTCCTTTCGAAGCATTTCATCACTTATTCTTTCTTTGGGACGCTCTTTCACTAGGTTCAAGGCAGAAACTATTTTGGTAGGTATTTCGTTCGCGTTTTCTGTCGGTTTACAAATCTTACATGGGCGGTAACCGTTGATTAAGGCTTCCTTAACCGTTGGGAAGAACGCAACATTTTCTTTTTTCGGCTTACGGGCCCTACAGGTTGCAATACAAAAAACAGAAGTGGTTTTAACACCTACAAAGAAAACACCCGTGTATTGCGGGTCTCTCGCTAGCAAAGCACGGTAATACTCGTCGAACCTTTCTTTATCCTTCATGTTCTATTATGAAAATAGCGTTCTGAAACTTTGATATGACATGACTTCTGTAAGGGTCGTTTCAAGTACTTTGTCCATATGCTCAAATACGAAGTTACCCATTGAAATGCGTTTTACCCCTAGTTCATTCAGGGTGTCGAAGTTTGGGAGGTTGGGCATACACATAACATTTATAGGCAAGTCCGTTGCTTTGCAAACCTTTTCAATATCATGTTCTTTTTCAATACAAGAGACGAACAAACCATTTCCCCCTGCCTTCTGGTATGCTTCAGCCCTGACCAATGTTTCTCCAAGGGCATTGTCCAAACCCTTTAGAAACGTATCGGTTCTTACATTAATAAAAACTTCACGTCTATCCAATTTAAGTTGAGATGTGATATCCTTCAATACTCCGCTAAAAATATGGTAATCCATTAGAGACCTTTGTCCTTGGCTCACCTTACTGTCTTCCAAGTTGATGCCTACAACACCAAGTTCTATCAACACGTTTATATTGGGTAAGATTTCTTCAGCGGTAGAACCATACCCCGCCTCGAGGTCAACAGATAGAGGCAAGTGAACGTTTTTCACAATGCGCTCAACGACATATTTCAATTCTCTAAATGAAATTTCTTCGCCATCGGCATATCCCAACATAGTAGCAATCGCTCCACTAGAGGTAGCGATTGCATCAAAATTCAAACGTTCCGCAACCTTTGCGCTGGCGACATCCCACACATTGGCTATCAAGAGCGGGGATTCTTTCTTATGCCATTCTTTAAAATTCATATTCTCGTAATGTTTAAAAGAAGTTTGTTTACATCTATGGTATAATATCATCCTATTAATAGTCAGCAAGCAAATAGATTACTCAGTTTTTATACTACAAAGGAATTCGTGCAACCACTACCATGCAACCGAAAATTTGGCAAGTATTTTTTTAGCTCTAGTAAATGGAATACAACCATCTACTGAAACGGTAGGTTCATCGAAATATAAAGTCAGCAAAGGCATCCGTGAATCTTGGTCCTTGATTCGTTAATTATACCCTTTCAATTTTTTGATACCACCTTACATTTGAACTGTGTTTAAAAACTCCTTTAATCAAGGATGTTACATTCTAACTAAGATGCAATAGTAGTTAGTATGCACTTTTGAGACGTTTGGTCAAAAGTGTTTAGTTTAGTTGAGGTTTCAATGGCCTTGGAGATGGAAATCTTCAGGGCCGTTGGTTTTTAGGACCTTTCCAAACCGGTGGTGCAATTTTAGGGCGTCCAACCCATAGATTAAAACTTGGTCAGTTAATCCATACCTATCATCCGTCAATTCAAAGCCCTTGACGGTCCATCCTTTTATCATTTCAAGCGCAGTTTACCCTCTCTTTGCGGCGAATCCCAAAATCCAAGAAGATGAGCTTCAAAAATCATTTGATTACAATTTTATTTCTTTTAAGTCTGACAACAATGTCCGCCCAATCCTTTATCGGATATCAAACGGACAATTACAATGGTGTACATGGAGTATTGACCAATCCCGCCAATATTGCTGATTCTCGTGTAAAGCTAGAAGTTAATCTCGCAGGCGTTAGTGCTTTTTTTGCAAACGATTATATTGGTTTCAATCTATCTGATGCTTTTGACGACATCAGTCGCACTTTTGATGAATCCAAAAGGACCCCAAAAGAAAACAACGCCTTAGCGTTAAATGTAGATGTCCTAGGGCCATCAGTTCTGGTAACCTTGAATGAGAAAAGTGCTATCTCCGTTTTTACCAGAGGTCGTTTCTTCTTCAATGCCAACGACATTAATGGCGAAACCATAGACAAAGAAGGCGGTTTTGACGAAAGTGAAGACTTTTTTATCGACGAAGGAAATATCACCGGAGCCGCAAATCTTTGGGCTGAACTCGGTGTAAGCTATGCTCGGGTATTGTACAACCGTAACCAACATTTCGTAAAGGGTGGTCTTACTCTGAAATACCTGCAAGGCTTCGGAAATGCCTACGTAAAAAGTAGTAATCTAAGCCTTGATTACGACGCAGATTCCCGTTTGATTACCACCCAAGGTGAGGTAACCTATGGCAATACCGATGATTTGGATGAAGCCGGTAGTGCCGGAGATTTTTATGATTTCAATAGTGGACAAGGTTTTGGTACTGATATTGGTTTTATCTATGAATGGCGACCAGATTATGCAAAGTACAAAGGTACCGACGCCCAACAGAACCCTATCAATAATCGGGGAGCCAATAAATACAGATTGAAATTAGGCCTAGCTATTACCGATATTGGAAGTATTCGCAATACCAATGGTGTAAACCAAGTATATGATGTAAATCGCACACAGAGTATTGACAATTTTGACGGGGATGCTTTGGAAGAAGGTATCGAAGAGAACTTTGATTTGATTTCGGAATCAGGTTCACCCAACTCTATTTTGCCTACTACATTACATCTCAATGCCGATTACAGTGTTATTCCAAAACTATATCTGAACTTGAATGCGGGGCTGCCCTTAACGTCTCGTTCAAAAATAAACGCCCAAAGGACGGTAACCCAACTAGGGCTTACACCAAGATTTGAAACACAGTTTTTAAGTGTTTTCAGTCCTATCACTTATACCCAAGGTTCAGGGGTACAATGGGGAAGTGGCTTGCGTGCAGGTCCGCTTTACATCGGTTCCGGTTCTATTCTTTCAGCACTTTTGGGCAGTGAAACCCAATCTTTAGATGTATTCGCGGGATTAAAAGTCCCTATCTACCAAAGAAAGATGAAAGATAGGGATGGTGATGGTTTGAAAGACAAGCATGATGCCTGTCCAGAAGTGTATGGCCCGATAGAAAATGAAGGCTGCCCTTGGAAAGATAGTGACGAAGATGGCATTTTGGACAAAGACGACAACTGCCCTGAAGAAAAAGGACCCTCAGAAAATAAAGGCTGCCCATGGGAGGATACCGACGCAGATGGTATTGTAGATAAGGACGACTTATGTCCATTAGTACCAGGAATAACCGCCTTGCAAGGATGTCCCGACTCGGACGGCGATGGCATAACGGATACCGAGGACCGTAGCCCTGAAGCAGCAGGAAAATTGGAATTGAAAGGGTGCCCCGATACTGATGGAGATAATTTAGTGGATGTCGATGACGCCTGTCCGACCGTTCCGGGAACTAGTGAAAACAATGGTTGTCCCGAAGTTACCGCAGCAGTGCAAAAACAATTGAATGATTATGCGCGAACTATTCTTTTTGACACGGGAAAGGCAAGCATCCAATCCGAATCCACCACAACTATGGTGGATATCCTTCAAATACTGAATGAGTACTCTTCTGCTCAGTTCACCGTGGAAGGCCATACGGATAGCGTTGGAAGTAATACGACAAATCAAAGACTTTCCGAAGCCCGGGCGAGTGCCGTCCGCGATTTTCTGATTGATAAGGGTATCTCTTCAAACCGACTAACCGCTGTTGGATATGGAGAAGAAAAACCGATTGCAACGAATAAAACCAAGCAAGGTCGAAAACAAAACAGAAGAGTGGAAATTAATTTGGTAAAACAATAGTCGCACCCTTCAAATACCCTATAAAAAAGGCTCTCACTAATAAAGGTAAGGGCCTTTTCCCGTTTATCACTTCAAATTACAAAATGCAAATTGGGGTAAGTCATTGTACTTCAACATACAAATAAGACTATTCCTTCAAAAAGGGCATTGGTCAATTCCTAAACCCTATTCATGAATTGACAACCCATCCATTCGAGCAAATTCGGTTTTTTTATACTGCCAAAACTTACCTCGCCTGGCAAGTGCAATCCCAAATCGTACGCTTATGACCAAAAAACTACTTACCTACGTATGGTCCATTCTTTCACTGGAAAGAATAAAATCCTTTTTTGTTAAGAATCCTATATTGGGTCGTTCACATATGAAGGCAGTCTTTATTGTATTGCTTTTTTCTGTAAGTTCTAATGGGATTGCACAACATTTAGATACTTGGTTTACAGCCGACAGAGCAGTGAATACCCCAGCAATTAATCCTATTTCTTCCTTCTTACCTTATCCCCCATTCTTTGATGTTGACGTCGATATTTGGTATGACATAATAGATTTTGAAACTCAAGATGCTGTGCCTCATCCATTTCCAGCAAACGATGCCACATATCAATTGGCACCTCCCTTTGGATTTGATTATCCCTTTGGTGATAACGGTATTGATTACTTATTTCCTACCGGCTCCGTCCCTGGACAACCCGTATTGAGGAGCAATATATTCAATTTTAACCCCGCTATTGAATTCAACGGTAATGGCGACGGGCAAGCCTTACACTATAGGTCAATATCAAGAAATGAGACCACCGTTTTCATCGTTTTTTCGGGAAATGGGTCGGGCAATTCAGCAGAAACGCAACGTTTGCTATTTGGAGGAGACGTTAACAACCACCCCACAACCTCCAGAGCCACTAATTTATCTCTAGGGATTTCCGATGGGAATCGTTTTTCTGTCGGAAGAACTCGAAATGGCCTTGATGCAAATGCAAGCATGTGGCAACAAGGTAATATCGACCTATTGGGAAGGCCTACAATCGCTATGTTCGAAAGAGACACAATAGACGGTCAAGTTCAAGAGAGGCTACGAACCCGGGTAAATGGTATTGATGATATTGACTGGATAAGAGATGAAACACCAAACCTTATCGCAGACACTCAACTATTTCCCTTTAATCGCATAGGAAAACATTTTAATAGTGGTAATGCCGATTCCGATAGAAATTTTACAGGTCATATTGCAGAAATATTTGTGTTGGATACTCCGGCTGAAATCAATCTTTCAGATGCTGTTGAACGAATTGAAAGCTATCTCGCCATAAAATATGGGATTACCTTAAATAGCTCCGGTCTAGGAAGTACAGTAGGGAACGACTCCTACAACTATTTGGCTGCGGACGGTTCAATTATCTGGGATTTTGATTTATCAAACCCTTATATTTTTGTGATTGCAGGAATTGGGAGGGTCCGTTTTCGAGATTTAGAAGGTTGTCCTACTAGTTATGATGATTCTAAACTTCGATATAACCTGCACCAACGCATTTCCAAAAGTGTTAATTCAGAAGCTGTTGTTACCATTTCAAATAACAATGATTTCAATCCTGACAATTTGGACGATAACAGACCTGATATTGATGGACGCCTTTTTAGCCCTCATTTTGAATACAATTATCTACTATGGGGAAACGACCATGGAAATCTCAATCTTACTGCTTCTGAAGTCCCAGCAGGTGTTTCCGATATGATTGGACGGGAATGGTTAGTATCTAAAACTGCTACAGCTCTAAATCCAATAAATAATGTTAGTGTAAAAATAGAGCTTGGGGCATCCGATATTCCGTTAGCTTCTACCTGCGATATCTTTCTTATTATTGATTCTGATAGTGATGGTGATGAAGGAGATTTCACCTCATGCCCAGTAACCTATATCCCATTATCCTCAGTTGACGAAGGAAATAGAATCGTTTATTTCGAAAATGTAAACTTTGAACACCGCGATGTATTTACCATTGGCTATGGGGATGTCATAAACCCAACAGCAAGTAACCCACCTACCCAAGATTTATGTGATGTAATTGCTCCGCCTATTCCAGACATATCTGTTGTCGCGGATGCTTCTGATAATTGCATGGTTGCTGGCATTACCCATATGGGGGACATGTCTGATGGCAACTCAAACCCAGAGATTATAACAAGAACTTATCGAGTAACTGACCTCGTAGGAAACTTCATTGACGTAACACAAATCTTTAACTTATACAATTCTCCTGAAGCTACTCTAATTGTTTCTTCTGCGGATGACCCAATTTGCGAAGGTAACAGTACCACTATCAATGTTGATTTCTCAGAAGTCGGAGTGAGTTATCAACTACGTAATGATTTAGGGAATGTTGAAATAGGAGCACCTGTAATTGGAACAGGAGGAACCATAAACCTACCCACGGGCAACTTAACCACAACAACCACATTCAATGTTTTGGCTACTTCTGGGACCTGCGCTCCAGTGCAGCTCACGGATTTGGTCATCATTACTATAAATCCCACCGTTTTGGCCGATGCACCTAGTGACGAGACCACATGTGTTTCCTATACATTACCTGCGCTTGCCAACGGTAACTATTTCACGGGACCGGGAGGTACGGGGACAGCACTCTTTCAGAATGATGACATTACCAATGTAGGTGTGAACACGATATATGTATATAGCCCGGCCAACGCAAGCTGTCCCGAAGCGGAAAACTCTTTCACAGTCACCATAAATCCTCCTGTTATGGCTGATGCGTACGAACCCGATAACACTTCTGTATTCAATGAATGTGGACCCACCCATCATGTATCAGCACTTCCAGCAATGGGAAATGGCACATGGACCCAACAAAGTGGACCTGGAGTATTATTTTTTGAAACAAACGCCAATGATTACGACCAAGACCTTAGCGTAACACAGTATGGGACCTATGTCTTTAGATGGACCGTTGACAACGGTGTATGCTCCGACTTTGATGAAATAACCGTTAACTTTTATGAGTACGCCACAAGTTCCGAGGCGGGACCTCACATTGAGCAATGTTCCAATCCCAACTTTGTGATGGCGGCCAATACGCCTGTAGTAGGTACGGGCGAATGGACACAAGAGATTGGGCCACCTGTAACCATAACGGATGTGTACGATCCTTTGACCACGGTTACCGGCGTACCTTTCGATCAGGTTATTGTATTGCGATGGACAATTACCAACGGAAGCTGTTCAAGATTTGATGATGTAGGAATCATAAACTATCAACAACCGGTAGCCGATGCCGGACCTAGTATTGAGCAATGTTCCAATCCCAACTTTTTGATGGCGGCCAATACCCCTATTGTAGGTACGGGCGAATGGACACAAATACTAGGACCACCTGTTACCATAACTGATGTCAACAATCCTTTGACTACAGTTACTGGATTACCCGAAGGTAGTATTGCCACACTTCGGTGGACTATTACCAATGGTAGTTGTTCAAATAGTAATGACGATGTAACAATCACAAATGACATACAACCAATCATAAATCTTGATTCTACAGATGAAACATGTGGATTATTACCTTATGTAGTTAATGGGGTTTCAGTGAATAGCTATGGGTCATTGAATTGGTTAGAAAATGGTAATGGTTCTTTCTCTGACCCCACAATTCTTAATGCAGAATATATTCCAGATATATCTGATATAGGCAATACGGTAACCCTTACTCTTACAACTTTAAGCATCTATGGGAATTGTGTTGACGTAGGTGAGCTGGTTTTGACCATTAATCCAACACCAGCCATAACCGCAGCCGTGGGGACCGACCCAACCACCTGCGCGGGAAGCGACGGACAGATACAGCTCACATTCACGGGCGTGCCCAACGGCAACCAGACCATAAACTATGACGGGGGGAACTTCCCCGTGGTCGTGGCCGCCAACTCCGCAACCATAACAGGGCTCAGCGCGGGCAGCTACGACAACCTGGCCATAACCGTTTCAGGATGTACCTCCACCGAAGACCCCGACGTGACCTTGACCGACCCGGCAACACCAGCCATAACCGCAGCCGTGGGGACCGACCCAACCACCTGCGCGGGAAG
>ERZ1740062.303-NODE-303-length-32531-cov-6.967761_pt1 | contig 32531 bp, 31 predicted proteins | sample MGYA00581741_ERZ1740062 | MGnify/ENA primary metagenome ERZ1740062 (study PRJEB43018, sample SAMN04849747) | marine metagenome | isolation source: floating plastic debris | place: Pacific Ocean | collected 2008-09-01 | study: EMG produced TPA metagenomics assembly...
GGAACCCTCCGTTAACAAGATGCCTCCGGTGGCCCAAATAATCTGACAACGGACAGGCGTCTCTAAGTCTCGTCCACGCTGACTGCAATTTCTCGCCACGTTCATGTGCGATCCAGTCTACAGTGTGAAAGCATACTATGGCCGCACCGATTGTAAGGGCGCGGTCACGCCGGTGCTTCATTGCCCGTTCAAAAAGCGGCACCACCACTTCTGAAACATACTCGCGAGTGTCCAATATAAACTCCGTTCGTTTCAACACGGGAGAATTGAGCCTACTTAGCTCAAGTCCACAAAATCTGCTCGCCCGACGAAAACGGTCACTTTGTGTAGGACGAAGAAAAGCTGCCGTTTGACGCTGCCTCTCCGGACGGCAGGAATGGACTGTCCCACCATACTAACATTGTCCGCTACCTGCGCACAGTTGCCATCAGTGCGAACCGTAGCGAACGCCCAAAACGCCAAGTAGATCGTGCCACATCAGAAATCGCTACGCGATCGGAGAAATCCTTTGGATCTTCAGCGCGCTCTTCGAGCAAAGAATATCTGCGCAAATCATCTCACGATGGAGCAAGCCGACGCGTTCGAACTCACCGGCTTTGGCACCCATATGGATCCCAGCAATCCAGAGCCATTCCGATCTCACACCCGAATTGGGCATAACCTGTTGAAGTACTTTGGTAATTGTGGTGCCCAGGGGCGGAATCGAACCACCGACACGCGGATTTTCAATCCGCTGCTCTACCAACTGAGCTACCTGGGCCAACCGGGTGACCGGTGTGACGCGCGTTTGCTACGAGATCGAATGCCGTCTGTCCAGACCAAAATCGAACCACACCATGGTGCCCAACCGACCCGTTTTCTGCATTAGCAACAATACCGGAGTCGCTTGTCAGGCGTTCTGATCCCGCCGGTCTTTGCTGTGGCCAAGCAACAAGACGATCCCCAGTCCACACACCACGAAAGTCAGCGCCAGCGGGCTCGAGAGAAGAAACCATGGGTCACCACCAGTTGCGGAGAACGCCTGACGCGCAGTCGACTCGAGATTACCCGCAAGGATGAACGCGATCACGAATGGCAGCACCGAGATCTCGAGCCGTCTGAACAGATACCCGAGCACGCCAAAACCCAACGTCACGACCAACGCCGACATGGACGTCTCTTGCACATAAATCGCGGTCAGGGTCACGAGCAGCACGCATGGCAGCAGAACCTGTTTCGGGATGCGGATCATCACGCTCATGGCCCGCATGATGCGCCCGCCGATCAGCCAGTTCAGAATGTTCGCGCACGTCATCGCCGTGAAGACCCCAAAGGCCAGCACCATTTCCGGGTTCACGCCATCAGATGGGATGCGGAATACCGCAGGGCCCGGATTGAAACCACCGATCGACTCGGTCGCGAGGATCAGAAAGACGGCGGCAGCATTCCCTGGTATTCCAAGCGACAGAACGGGGATCAGATTCGCCCCGGACACTGCAGAGTTCGCGGCCTCGGTCGCGGCGACGCCTTCCGGGGCACCCTTTCCGAACTCGGGACCAATCGCCTGACGTTTCGGATGCATCCGACGCCCGGATGCATAGCCGATCGTCGCCGCGAGTGTTGATCCTATCCCTGGCAACGCACCTATCAGCGTGCCAATCGCCGCCGAGTTCGCAATGAATGGAAACAGCTTGCGCCGCTCATGCCATGGCAGGTGACTGTCGCCGGCCTCGGGCATCTGCGCGATCTTGCCCGTCTCGGCGCGCTCGCGCATCATGTCCTCGAGACTGCGGAAGATCTCTCCAACAATCAGCACGCCCAGGACTGCGGAAGTTAACGAAAACCCCTGAGCAAGCCACGAGGCGCCACCCGTGAGACGCGGATAGAAGTCCTCTCCCGTCCCGACGAAAGCGGCGAGCATCCCGAGGCCCATCGCGATCATCCCTTTTGCGACCGACTCACCGACAACCGCTGCAATGAAGGCGAGTGAGAACAGGATCAAGGCCGTCTTCTCTGGCAGGTCGAGGTAGCGCTCGACGAGTACGGCAAGAAAGGGCGCGCAGACGAATAACACGAGATCGGAGATCGTGTCGCCCGAGACAGAAGCGAAATGCGCAACTTTGAGAGCCTTGCCGGATTGTCCGGCACGGGTCATCGGATGGCCGTCGATCGTCGTCAGAACCGCGTCCGGCGTCCCCGGTGTGTTGAAAAGGATGGCAGGGACCGCGCCGCCAATCGTGGCACCCTTCATCACGCCGATAAGGAACCCCATGACGGGCAGCAATGCCTCGGTTTCAAACCCGAAGACCGAAATCAGGATCGGCAACGAAACTGCCATAGCCATGGGCCCGGCAAGCCCCGGCGTCGCACCGACCAATACGCCCGTGATGAATCCAGCAGCGACCATCACCAGCGTGACAGGAATACCAAACCCCGCGATTTCAATCAGCGAAGGCCCCTGAAAGACCGCGAGGACGCCTAGCCAGACATAGTCCAGCATGTCCATCATACGTCTCCGTTCGGGGGCAGCAGCAAATCCTCGAAGGGCAAATCGTAGAACAGCGCCAAGGTGAGCGTAACGACAACTGCGATGACAATCCGGCTCCAATGCCAACGGCGCTCGACAATGTAGATCAACGCCGTGATCATCGAAACGCCGCCCAACATGAACCCGGCGTACTTCCATGGCGGGGTATCGCGCAGTGGGCGATAGTCGGCGCCGGTCGCATACGCGACCAGCGCGGGGCCTGCCCAACGCATCAGCCCGAGTGCCACACCCAGCGCGCAAATCAGACTCACGAGAAAAATCAAGTTTGCGAAGCTGAGCATCCGCTCGCCCTTGGCGGATAAACACAACCAAAAGCCGGACAGCGTCAGGATTGTTCCTGCGACGGTCGGGGCCAGCGCGTCGCCAATGGATGATCGCCCGCGCACGCGCTCGACCAATCCCGTTTCGCTATCCGCCGACGCCCAGTAGAATGTGATGAAGAGGCCGATCGCGAAAACGACCAGCCCGAGGACACGATCTTGCGTCAGTTTCGGCATTTTCTGGCGCCGTCCGGCGCTCCCCGGAACACCGAGCGGTCATCCCACTCGTTTACTGGTTCGCCTGCTCGAGCAGTGTCACAGCGGCGTCTTCGTCCGTCGCCAGCAATGCGTCGAGTTCACTGCCCTTTATGACCTTTGCACCGCCAAACGCCTTTGCCAGGAGCGCGCCTGCCTTCGTGTTGGTATCGGTGACAATCCCGGCAATCGCTTCGGAGATCTCTGATCGAGCATCATCAGGTAGCCCTGATGGCGCGGCGAACACAAAGTATCCACCCGCGTTCAGGTCGACACCAAGATCTTGCAGGGTCGGCGCGTCAGGAGATGCATCCAGTGGCTCTCCGATACCGGAGACGAGATTGATCATGTCCCCGGCCAGAACGGCTTTCGTCTGGATGCCTGCGCCCCAGCCAATATCCAGATCGCCGGCGTTCAACCCGTTCATGACCCCTTTGCCGCCTTTGACCATGACGATGTTGAAGTCGATCCCGTGGTGTTTACCGACCAGATAAGCAATGTCGGCCAGACGCGGTGACATGGCCCCGAAACGGATCTGCTCGCCGCGCTTGGCTGCGGCAACGACATCATCCCAGGATTTGTATCCTTTCGATGTCAGGGCAACGATGCCCATCTGGAACCCGGCGGTTGTCGTCAGCGGCGTGAAATCGGATTGCTTGTAGGCCTGCCTCTTTCCGGCAATCATGTTGTAACCGAGCGTCTCGGTGACGATGATACCGATCACAGAGCCGTCGTTTGGCATGTCCTTCATGGCCGCCGCGAGAACAGCACCGCCTTTTCCAGTCAACTGCTCCGGTACGATTTTCCAGCCTTTGCGGGCCTCCAGTTCTTCGGCAATCAACCTGGCTTGCGTGTCGGCGCCACCACCGGCCTTGAATGCGATCAACATCTTGATCGGGCCCGGCGGCGTCCAGTCTGCGGCCATCCCAGTTGCGGTCTGGGCAAAAACGCCGAGCACAAGTGCCCCGGCCAGCAAAATCAGCTTCATGGTAACCTCCCTGAGCATACCGGCTTTGCGGTCTCTGCCGCATGTTCATACATCATTGACACAAAAGCTTGATAAGTCAATTATTCGTTGGTCAACGAAAAGAGGCCACATGCTATCGGACGCAGATTTGGAAGCTTCGACAGATCTGGAGCTTACGCAGTTTCTTACATACCGGGTCGTGAAGCTGCATAACGCGCTGAATGCCCAAGCCGTCGCGGTTCTTGATCGTGTCGCAGGAATCACCCTGGCGCAATGGCGAATCATCGCACTGGTCGGTTCCGGAACCGCTAAGACTGCCCGTGATATCGCTCAGAAGTCGACCATCGCGCCCGCTGTGACCAGCCGGACGACTCGCGTGTTGGAAGAGGATGGACTCGTCTCGACCCGGCGCCCCTCGGCGGACAGGCGCGTGCTCGAATTGACCCTTACAGTGAAAGGCAGGCAGGTCTACGAGCAAACGCTTCCCCACATGCAGGCCCGGCAACGTGCGTTGCTTAGCATGCTGTCCACCGCTGAACGTGACATGATTCTGGGGATCTTCGATAAACTCGAACTCGCGGCTATGCGCCGAGAATTCCACGAATGACTGACAATCTGCTGGTCCTGATGTCCGACGAACATCAAGCGAGAGCGATGGGATGTGCCGGGCATCCCTTTGTTCGGACGCCGAACCTCGACGCACTTGCCGCGCGGGGTACACGGTTTACCAGCGCTTACACGCCGTCACCGATATGTGTCCCGGCGCGTGCAAGCTTTGCGACGGGCCTCTATGTCCATCAGACCCGCCTTTGGGACAATGCGATGCCCTATGCTGGGCAGATCCCGGGCTGGGGACATGCCCTTCAAGACGCAGGCGTTCCGGTCGAGAGCATCGGAAAGCTGCACTACCGCGCGGAAGAAGATCCCGCGGGTTTCGATGCCGAGCATATTCCGATGATGGTGGCGGGCGGCGTTGGGATGGTCTGGGCCTCTATCCGTAAGGAGGATGAACGGGTTGCGATGCCCTCGCGGATGTTGGGCGACTACATCGGTCCCGGGCAGAGCAAGTACACGGACTATGACGAAGCTGTGGTCAAACGCACCGGTGCATGGCTTGCCTCGGCGCCCGATCAGCCCTGGTGCCTCTATGTCGGGCTTGTCGCGCCGCACTTTCCCCTGATTGTGCCGCAGGAGTTCTTTGACCTCTATCCACCCGACGATCTGCCACATGCAAAGTTGCATCCGGACGATGGCCACACGCGCCACCCGTGGATCGAACGGCAATTCGGCCTCGATCGCAGTGAGGAAAAGTTCCGAGATCCGCAGGAGCGACTCGTGGCAATGGCGGCTTACTACGGCCTTTGCACCTGGCTTGATCACAGTATCGGCCTGATCCTGACGGCTCTCGATATTGCTGGACTTATCGACAGCACGACTGTCGTCTACACCTCGGACCATGGGGACAATGTTGGTGCCCGGGGATTGTGGGGGAAGTCGAACATGTACGAGGAAAGCGCGGCCGTTCCGCTGATCATGGCGCGACCCGGACATTCGGCGTCAGTTTGTGAGACACCAGTGAGCCTGCTTGACCTAGCGGCGACCATCCCGGATCACTTCGACGTTTCTTTTGACACCGAAGGACCCGGTATCCCCCTGCCCCGGATCGTCGACAATCCGGACCCCGATCGGGCAGTGTTCAGTGAATATCATGCGGCAGGCGCGGTGACGGGAGCCTTCATGCTGCGCAAGGGTCGCTGGAAGCTGATTCATTATGTCGACTTCGAGCCAGAGCTCTTCGACCTGCAGAATGATCCAGAAGAACTCACAAACCTCACGAACTCTACAGAACACGCATCCGTTCTCGCTGCGCTGCAATCCGATCTACGTGCGATTTGCGATCCCAAAGTGACCGACGCCCTTGCTCACGCCGATCAGGCCGCAATGATCGAGCGGTATGGCGGTCGTGAAGCCGCGATGAAGCTGGGCGCACCTGCCGCAACACCTCCGCCTGATCTGTCAGCGCTTTAGCACCCAGTGGACGCGGAATTCGTAGTCCTTCTGTTGATCGGCGCAGCGGCCGGCGGGTTCATCAATGGGCTTGCGGGCTTCGGCACGGCGCTTTTTGCACTTGGATGGTGGCTGCAGATCATGCCGCCCGTGCAAGCCGTTGCTCTGGTCCTTGCCCTCTCTGTTGCCAGTGGTTTGCAGGGCGCCTTCGTCGTCCGACACGCGGTGCAGCCAGCGAGATTGCTGAGGTTTCTCCTGCCGGGCTGCCTCGGGATACCGATCGGCCTCCAGCTACTGGACGTAGTCGATGCTGAAGCCCTGAAACTGATCATCGCCAGCTTCCTGCTCGCTTATGGCGCTTTCTTTCTGTTTCGCCGTGATCTGCCGAACCTGAAATCGCCGACACGCGTACTCGACGCGACTATCGGCTTTTTGGGAGGCATCCTTGGCGCCATTGCAGGTCTTTCAGGGCCCCTGCCAACCACGTGGCTGGCCATGCGCGACTGGCCGCGGCATGAGACGCGCGCCGTCCTGCAACCTTACAACATCTCAATCCTCGGTATCTCTGCTATTTTGCTGGCGATCGCCGGTGCCTATACCCGTGACGTTTTGATCGCTATTCTCATCGCGCTTCCCGCCACCATGCTGGCTGCACAAATCGGATTATGGGTCTTCGGAAAGCTTGAAGATTCACAGTTTCGTCGTCTCTTGATCGGCCTGATGACTGTCTCTGGAGTGATACTGCTGGCACGCACGATGTTCTGATCGTGCACCAGCCTTAACATTCATGAAATTATATTGCGCAATATAGTTGCGCGAATGGCCTGAATGGTCTAGTGATTGTGCAACGCAACATCGCGTGAGTCGCCAAGTCGTCAGGAGCGGGAAATGCTGGATAACATGGGACCGGAGCGCGGTACGATCTGCATCGAAGATCTCGAGATCGGTATGGCACGCCATATCGAGAAGCTGATTACCGACTACGACATCCGCGCATTCGCCGAGGTTTCGACAGATCACAATCCGGTCCACATGGACGAAGACTACGCGCAGGACACCATCTTTGCCGGTCGGATTGCCCATGGGATGCTGACGGCCTCGCTCATCTCGGCGGTGATCGGCGAACAACTCCCGGGGCACGGCACGATCTATCTCGGCCAGTCTCTCAAATTCATGGCGCCGGTGCGTCCGGGCGACACGGTTCGTGCCGAAGTCAGCGTCGCCACGATCGACTACGGCAAGCGCCGCGTGACGCTTGAATGTGCCTGTCGTGTCGGCGATACAATCGTGCTGAAGGGCGAGGCAACGGTTCTCGCACCGTCCAAGAAATTCGACTGAGGCATCCGGGCCACGTGTGCCTGGACAGGGCACGCACGGGGCAGGATGGAACGCGTCACCGGATATCGAGATCTGGCCGAGAAATTGCGTCACGCATCTGTTGCGATCGGCAATTTCGACGGCGTGCACAAAGGCCATCAGACGTTGATCGAGGATGCCCGAGCCGCAGGTCAGCCTGTTGGCGTGATAACCTTCGAACCGCACCCAAGGCGCTTCTTTCAGCCTGACGCACCACCATTCTGCCTGACGACCCCGGCTGAAAAAGCCCGCCGGCTTGAACGACATGGGATCGACATTCTGTATCAGTTGCCGTTTGACGCACATTTATCGGGAATGGAGGCCGAGGATTTCGTGCGCGATGTCCTGTGTGATGGCCTCGCGATCCGCCATCTTTCGGTCGGCGCGGATTTCCGATTTGGAAAGGCGCGCAAAGGCGACGCAGTTCTCTTGCGTCAGATGGGCTTCGACAGAGACTTCGGCGTCACAATCCATGATTTGGTCGGGGATGAAACCGGGGAATTCGCCTCGACGGCGATCAGGACCATGCTGCAACAGGGGCAGTGCCGGGAAGCAGCACAGCAGCTTGGCTGCTGGCATACGGTTTCGGGCCCCGTCGTGCAGGGTGATCAGCGCGGCCGCGATCTTGGCTATCCGACCGCGAACCTCACCTATGGCGAACAATTGATACCAAGATACGGAATCTACGCGACCTGGGTCGACGTTCTGGAGGGGCCTTATGCAGGACGCCACGAAGGCGTTGCGAGCCTCGGCGAACGCCCAACGTTCGGGATCAACGCACCAAACTTCGAGGTGCACCTGTTTGACTTTTCCGGTGATCTCTATGGCACCGAAATCTCCGTCAGCCTTGTCGAGTGGTTGCGCGGCGAAGTCGCATTCGACGATGTAGAATCCTTGATCGCACAGATGGACCGCGACAGCGCACGCGCCCGCGAAGTGCTTGCCGCAGCGTCAATCCCGGAGTAAGTCGCCCGCGTCTCACGATTTGGTCCCGTTTATGATCCGCTCCACACTCTTCAACATCGCATTCTACACGTTCAGCTTCTTCATCGCGATGATCTGCTGGATCATAGCGAAGGTCTCGACCCGCGAACGCATGTGGATAGTCCTGAACTTCTGGGGCCGTTCGGTGCTCTGGCTCGTGCGCGTCATCCTCGGCGGTCGCGTCGAGGTCCGTGGTCTCGAGCATCTCGATCTCAGCCGGTCCCAGCTGATCGTCGCGAAGCACCAGTCCGAGCTCGACATCGTCATGCTGGGGGCGCTGATGCGCAACATCAGTGCCGTTGCCATGGAAGAACTGACCCGCTTGCCGTTCTTCGGGACGATCCTGAAGACAGTCGGCACAGTGAACATCGCGGTCGACAATGGGCCTCAGGGCCGGACACAGATGATGATCGACGGTGCAAAGCGCATCCGTGCCGAAAACCGGACGATGATCATCTACCCCGAGGGCGAGTTGATGAAGCTTGGCGCGAAGGAACGATACAAGAGCGGCGCCGGACATCTCTACAAGGCAATGGACGTCGAGGCTGTTCCCGTCGCCGTATCCCTGGGCGTGATCTGGCCACAGCGCCAATGGCGCAAGCACATAAACCAAACGGGTGCCATCGAGTTCATGCGGCCGATCCCGCCGGGAAAAGACTTCGACGTCTTCATGTCGGAGATCGAGGATCGGATCGAGAGCGGAACGATGGAGTTGATTGAAGAGCACGCCTCCGGGAAGGCTCTGGAAGATGCGCGTCAACGCCATGCCCGAGGTGTCGACAATACCGAATGAAACACAGCTAACTAAGCCCAGAAAGCGTGCTCACGTTAACCGAGGCTCAAAGCCTCGGCGCTACCCGTAGTGTCCTAGGGCGAACACTTCGCGCCTGACACATGCACATCGGGAGACGTATCGTGAAATTCATCGGCAATACACTGCTTGCCGCTGCCGCAGCCTCCGCGCTGATGGGCACGGCTCAGGCGAACGAATTCGAACCTGCTCTGCGCGAATTGGCAGAACAGAAGATCATGCAGATCGCAAGCGATCCGGCGATCATCGCCGCGATCCGAGCTCGCAACACCGAAACGAATGGATTGGCGGAAGACCAGATCATCGCCTTGGACAAGAAATGGCGCGCCGAAGTCGGAACCACCAGCACACCGACCATCAGCCCGGTCCTCGAAGGTCCGGTTGCAAACGCTCTGCGCGCGCTGCGCGATGAAAGCGAGGGCTTGTTCACCGAAATCTTCGTGATGGATATGGTCGGCTTGAACGTAGCGGCGTCCGACACAACGTCGGACTATTGGCAGGGCGACGAAGCCAAGTGGCAGCAAACCTACGGCGCAGGCGCCGGCGCAGTGCACATCTCGGAAGTCGAGTTGGACGAGTCCACGCAAAGCTACCAAAGCCAGATTTCGGTTGCGATTTCCGACCCGAGCAGCGGGACGCCGATTGGCGCTGCGACCTTCGGCGTAAACGTCGAGTTTCTTGAGTAAGGCAGTCGTTGCCCACGTCGGTCCGTAACTCGGGCCGGCTTTCGTCCTTCGTGTAGGGTAAAAACCATGAAGCTCTCGCTCCAAACGAAAGTCGCGCTACTCGTCTCTGTCGCGATTTTCCTGACGGCCACTGTCATCACTGGTCTCGCGGCCTTCTCAATGAAGTCCGAGATCACGGGCAACATACGGACCGAGTCACAAGTCATGGGTGGGCTCCTGGCCGAAAACTCTGCCGGCGCAATCCGTTTCAAGAAAACCGAAGCACTTTCGGAAACACTCGCCCGTCTCAAGTCAGAAATTGGCATTTTGCTTGAGCATGCCGCAGTCTATTCCGCGGACGGAACGCTCATTGCGACCGACGAGCCGACCGCAGCCTCGCCAATCACGCCACCGGCACTCTCGGGTGCCCTGGTGTCTGGGAACAGCGTCTTCTCGGACGACGCATTGGTTTATGTCGTGCCCGTGACGTTCGGCAAGGATGCCAACATTGTCGGGGCGATTGCCTTCTTCTGGTCAGAAGGCGCGATTCTCAGCGCGGTGATGGCAGAGACAGGCAACAAACTGTTGGTGACGCTGATCGTCGGCGGCTTGATGGTGTTGCTTGCATGCTTCACGCTGAACAGTTTGCTCTTGCGACCGTTACAAGCCCTTGGCGATGCTGTGGATCAGGCTGGGCGCGGCGAAACGGTGACCTCAGATCTCATGGAGCGTCCGGACGTTGTAGGTCACACGATGCGCGTTCTCCGCGACCTTAGCGAGACGATTCATGAAGGCGCCGCTGCATCGCGCAGGTTTTCCGACGGCGATCTCACGGCAAGCCTGTCGGAAGGACAACGCTCGAATGGTTTGACATCGGCCTTGACCAACATGTTCGTGAAGCTTTCCGACGTCATCCTATCTACCAAATCGAGTGCTGACGAAGTCGCCGGGAACAGTCTGGAATTGCGCGCTGCGGCAGACAAGATCAAGCAGGGCGCGGACCAGCAAAGCCACTCGGCATCATCCGCGGCGGCAGCGATCGAGCAGATGTCCGCAACCATCTCGGTGACCGCTGAAAACGCGAGCGAGACCGAGAAGATTGCTATTCAGGCCGCTGAGGATGCAACACGTTCCGGCGAGAGTGTCGAACGCGCCGTCGAAGCCATGTCAGCTATCGCCGAGAAGGTTGGTATCGTTCAGGAAATCGCACGACAGACCGACTTGCTAGCCTTGAACGCTGCCGTCGAAGCCGCTCGCGCCGGCGAACATGGACGTGGCTTCGCGGTCGTTGCGGCGGAAGTGCGCAAGCTCGCTGAACGTAGCGGCCACGCAGCCGACGAGATTGTAGCACTTGCCTTTGAAACCCGCACGACGTCCGAGGACGCAAATCGGATGTTGTCCGATTTGGTGCCAGGCATTCAACGGACGGCGGAACTAGTTCAAGAGATTTCGACAGCCACGCGCGAGCAAGACTCCACAGCCGAGCAAATGGCATCAGAGATCCGCAATCTGGATTCCCTCATCCGCGACAACAGCGAGACTGCCATGGAAGCGGCGGCGGCGGCGTCCAAGCTTGCGGAAAGATCGGCTGCGCTCAATTCTGTTGTCGAGTACTTCTCAAATGACGGCGCGCGATCGGATTTTTCGACTAGCTCGTCGAGTGTGCTGTCGGGTGATGTCGACAAATCCAACGGCGCGAAGTCTCGCGTTGACCGAGAGCAAGTAAGCCAGCAACGCAACTCTGGATCTCATGGATCGTCGCACTTTTCGACATCCGGCAAAGCACCAAACAAGCCTTTCGCAGCTGGATCTGTGAAAGCGGGCGCGACAGCAAAAGCGGAAACAAGAGGCAACGAATACGATACGATCAAGAGCGGTTCTGAGGCCAAAAAAGAGACTGCGCCAGCCAAAAAAACGCAGAGCCTTTCAAACACAGAAGGGTTCGATCTCGATCTTGACGACGATTTTGATGACTCCGAGTTCGTCGCATTTAACTCGGCTTCGTAGATCGGGCCACTACGCATGATGCCTTCAGTCATGGGTGGTTCAAACCACTGAATCGAGCAGATCTTTGCGACGCGTTGAACTCTGATTGCAGGCCGTTCGAGTCACGGAAGCGCGCATTCCCGACAGTCAACCGTGCCACCGGCGCGCTGTTGAGTGCCTACTCACGGACGGTTTTTTGCCTAGGCGAGACCAATGATGGATTGATCTTAGAATCTCGTGGGAGTATCCGCGCCCGGAAGGCTTATCAAAGCCCGGCGGAGCAGTTCACGGAGGTCGGAAATGGCGGTTAAGGTTGGAATCAATGGGTTTGGGCGTATTGGACGCAATGTCTTGCGCGCGATTATCGAGTCAGGCCGCACTGACATTGAAGTCGTTGCGATCAACGACCTCGGGCCTGTTGAAACAAACGCCCACCTTATGCGCTTCGACTCTGTCCACGGACGCTTCCCAGGCCAGGTCACGACTGACGATGACACCATCGATGTCGGCCGCGGGCCGATCAACGTTACATCGATCCGCGATCCGAAAGAGCTTCCTTGGGGCGAGATCGACATTGCGCTGGAGTGCACCGGGATCTTCGCGACGCGAGATAAGGCGGCTCAGCATCTCGAGAACGGTTCAAAGCGCGTGCTTGTATCTGCACCTGCCGCAGAAGCCGACAAGACAGTCGTGTTCGGCGTGAATGATGATAGCCTGACATCCGATCACGTAGTCGTGTCTAACGCGTCCTGCACCACCAACTGCCTCTCACCCGTCGCCAAGGTACTCCACGATGCAATTGGTATCGAGAGCGGGATCATGACGACGATCCACTCCTATACTGGGGATCAGCCAACCCTGGACACAATGCACACGGATCTCTACCGCGCGCGGGCGGCGGGCATGAACATGATCCCAACATCCACTGGCGCTGCAAAGGCTGTTGGCCTCGTCCTGCCTGAGTTGAACGGTAAGCTGGACGGCTTCGCCATCCGCGTGCCGACACCAAATGTTTCGGTTGTCGATCTGAAGTTCGTCGCAAAGCGGGAAACATCGGTTGAAGAGATCAACGACGCGATCCGCAACGTGGCCGACGGCAACGGCCCCCTGAAGGGTATTCTCGGCTATACGGACGCCAAGCTCGTTAGTATGGACTTTAACCACGATTCCCACTCCAGCGTTTTCCACTGCGACCAGACGAAGGTGATCGACGGCACGCTCTGCTCGATCCTCACCTGGTATGACAATGAGTGGGGTTTCTCGAACCGTATGTCCGATACGGCGGTCGCCATGGGGAAGTTGATCTAACGCTGTTCCGCGGCAGGCGAAGTTACCACGGCTTACCCAAGCGATCTTACGCGAAACACATCTCGACAGGGAATGGTCCAGCATGCCGCTGAAAACGCTCGACGACCTCGATCTGGAGGGAAAGCGCGTCCTTGTTCGGATCGACATAAATGTTCCGATGTCGGGCGGGCGTATCACGGACGATACCCGGATGCGCGCGGTGGTGCCAACAATTCGCGAGATCCTGGCGCAGGGTGGTAGACCCATCCTGCTTGCGCATTTCGGGCGCCCGAAGGGTGAAGTCGTACCCGATCTCTCGCTGCAACCACTCGCACAGCCTTTGGCCAAACTACTCGGGAGCCAGGTGACTTATGCCGAACAACCGCGCGATCCCACCAATGGTGAAACGATCCTTGTCGAAAACACGCGTTTCTCGCCGATGGAAGAAACAAACGATCCAAGGATGAGTGCGTTCCTCGCATCCTGCGCCGACGTGTACGTCAATGACGCGTTCTCAACAGCGCATCGCGCCCATGCGTCGACCGAGGGTGTCGCCCACCACCTGCCTTCCGCCGCAGGGCGACTGATGCAAAAGGAGCTAGAAGCACTTGAGAAGGCCCTGTTGGCACCAGATCGTCCGGTCATTGCCGTCGTCGGCGGCGCGAAAGTTTCAACTAAACTCGCGCTGCTTGGGAACCTGATCCACAAGGTCGACCAGATCGTGATCGGCGGTGGGATGGCCAACACTTTTCTGGCAGCCCGCGGGATCGATGTCGGCAAGTCGCTTTGCGAGCACGATCTAACCGACGAAGCCAAACGGATCGCAGAGAAGGCGGTTTCCGGGCGCTGCGAGATCGTGCTGCCAACGGATGTTGTCGTTGCTCGTGAGTTCAAGGCAGGCGCTGAGACCGAAATCGTTGCAGCAGATGCCTGCCCGACGGACGCTATGATTCTCGATACCGGGCCCGCCTCGGTGGCAAACATCGCTACCCGTTTTGAGGCTGCTCGTACGCTGGTTTGGAATGGGCCACTCGGTGCTTTCGAAATACCTCCATTCAATGCCGCAACCGACGCTGCGGCTCTGAAAGCTGCCGAACTCACGCGGCAAGGAAGACTCCTGACCGTCGCTGGGGGCGGAGATACGGTCGCTGCCCTGAACGCGTCGGGCGCGGGTGCAGATTTCAGCTATGTCTCGACTGCTGGCGGTGCGTTTCTGGAGTGGTTGGAAGGCAAGATCCTGCCTGGCGTTGCAATGCTCTACGCAGACTGAACCTGAAAATTCAGCATGAAGTACCGGAAGTAGGGTACCGAAGCACCGATATTGACTGTTCCTTGTCGCAGATCATGCGTCTCATGGCCATTCTGAGGAGCCGAGAGCAATCGGCTTATGTTGATTGTTTGGAGTTGGAGTTGGAGTTCCCCCGGTTTTGTGGACATTTATTCGCTCCACAAACCTAGCCCATCGGCTGCTTCCCTTTCGTAGTCGATTGGTGAGAGGTATCCCAGCGCCGAATGTCGGCGTCCGGGATTGTACCGACCCTCGATGAACTCGAAGACCGCCATCCGTGCGTCCGCTTTGGTTTTGAACTTTCGCCGGTCCAACAGCTCGCACTCCAAGGTGGCGAAGAAGCTCTCACAAGGCAACACCTTCTCGCTTCCTCGTGTCTTCAGTCTTCGTCCTGAGTATGGAGTAATCGTGATAGTTTCCTTCGCCAAGTCCACATCACACAGCCTAAGACCAACCACCTCAGCCAGCCTGCATACTGTCTCCCCGAGGATGGGCACAATGACTTTGATCTCGTTTTTGCTTGCCAGAGCCTCCCGGTAGATCTCCTGCAACTGTGCAAGAGTGAACGTTTCTCGTTTGTGTGCATGCCAACCCTCTCCGGGGATCGACAAGCGGGCAAATGGATTTCGTTTTTCTATCTCTTGCTCAATGAAGATGTGCTCGAAGACGGCCCTGATTGTGTCGATCCTTCTGCGTATCGTGGATGTCTTCACACTGGTGGCTTGCAGGGATCGAACGAACGCTCTTGCGTCTTCTCTTGTGTAACTCTCGATCTCCCGATTGCCTGCTGCCGTCACCATCATCCGTTGAGCGAGCCTCACGACCTTCTCAAAGTTCTTGTCTCTTCCTTGTCCTTTGTTCGCGAGATAGGTCTCAACAGCATCATCCAGCGTGACCACGATAGGCTTCACACTTTCGAGTATGTGACCAACCTCAACAGGACAAACTTTCGGAGATGCCCAAATCTCATCCAATCGTTGTGTCAGTCGCTTTGCTAGGACCCTTGCCTGATCGTAATTCCTGCCGAGACGAACTCTGACGACCTCTTGCCCGAAGTCCTGAACAACAGCCCTAGGTACCCTTCGATTGAACACGAAAGACCCACTTCTGAGGATGGTGTGTGGCAAATTGTGTGACACTGTTGTGTGCTCCTAGAGAGATTAACCTTTAGGATCAACGCTTTGAGTGTCTAGTATGGTGCAGCTGAGCGGAGAAAGCTCGAACTGTTTTTTGGAGATTTTGGAGGACTGGGACGCGCAACTCAAGACGGTGGATGAGAGTTGTCCACAAGCCGGTGATCTACGCCGGGCCTTGCGGCAGCCAGAGGGGCCGCGGCCATGAGTGCGCGAGAGGAGCAAACGACAGAGGCGACCGCCGGTGCAGCGTTTCGGCAGTGCGCATCCCCACCACGTACGAGAGCGCAAAGCTCGGTCCTGTCGATACGTTTGACCGCTGAGGAGCGCGCGCAGTTAGAGCGGGATGCTGCCGGACGGACTCTCAGTGCCTACGCCCGTGAGCGGCTTTGCAAGTCCTGGGGTGGCTCGCGCCGAGGGCGGTCCGGGCCGATCAAGGATCATCAGGCGTTGGCGCGCGCTCTCGGTGCGCTGGGAAAGTCTCCCCAGACCGGCACATTGAAAGGAGTTCTCCGCGCGTGCGAAGAGGGCGCGATTGTTCTGAACGTCGATGCGGAGGACGCGCTCCGCCGCACATGCGATCGGATCGACGCGATGCGGGCGGACCTGATCAAGGCCCTGGGGCTCAAGGTGGAGTGACCTATGATCCTGATCGGGAACCAGCGCGGCGGCGCGAAGGATCTGGCCACACATCTCCTCAAGCCTGAGAACGAGCGCGTCGACGTGCATGAAATCCGCGGCTTCGTCGCGGACGATCTGCACAGTGCGCTTCAGGAAAGCTACGCCATGAGCCGCGGCACCCGGTGCAAACAGCACATGTTTTCGCTGAGCCTCAACCCGCCGCCACAGGAGCACGTCGATGTCGCTGTCTTTGAAGATGCCATCGAGCGGATCGAAGCAAAACTCGGTCTGACCGACCAACCCCGTGCCATCGTCTTTCACGAGAAGCGCGGATCGGATGGCGAACTCCGGCGCCATGCGCACGCCGTCTGGTGTCGCATCGACACCGATCAAATGAAGGCAGTGCAGCTGTCGCACACCCATCGCAAGCTTCAGGACATCTCGCGGGAGATCTACATCGAACGCGATTGGCGCATGCCGGATGGTTTCATCGATAAGGATCTGCGCGACCCACGGAACTTCTCGCTTGCCGAATGGCAGCAGGCTAAACGGGCGGAGAAAGACCCTCGCGCCCTCAAAGCGATGTTTCAGGATTGCTGGTCCGTCTCGGATCGGCGTGCAGGGTTTGCCCAGGCGTTGAAGGAACGCGGTTTCGAGCTGGCGCGGGGGGATCGGCGCGGGGCGGTTGCCGTCGATCACACCGGCGAAGCCTATGCGATTTCGCGATGGGTCGGGGCGAAGGCGAAGCAGGTTCGCGCGAAGCTTGGCGATTTGGACATGCTGCCGTCGGTATCGGACGCCCACGCCCAGGCAGCGAAGACGATCACGACGCGGCTGTCGGAACTGCGCGCCGAACAGCGGAAAGCTGCGGAAGCCGAGCGGGCTCGGCTGGCATCCGACCTGGCCGCGGTGAAGCAACGTCAGTCTTCAGAAGCGCGAAAACTGAGCGATGCTCAGCGGAGGCGACAGGAATCCGAGAAAGCCCAACGCAACGCCCGCTTTCGGAAAGGTTTGCCTGGGTTCTGGGACCGCCTAACTGGCCAACGGCGCCGAACGTTGGAAGAGAATGCCAAAGCGGAACATACTGCCGCCGCCCGCGACGAAGCTGAAAAGCGCAACCTCGAGAGCCGACAGAGCCAAGAACGTCGAGACCGGATCAGAGAGACGGCATCGTTGCACCGCAGGAAAGTTGGAAACGCGCGTGAACTGTCCCAGGATATTGAAGGTATCGACAGAGAGGTCTCAAGAGCGCAGGGTTTGCCTCGTCTGGAGCCCAAGAAATCTGACACCGCACACGAGCGACCACACCGCCCTTCTCGCGATGGCCCAACGCGGACTCGGTGACATGTCAGCATAAGGTGACCGACACTTAGCCGCGGTTCCGTTTCGGGCTTCCGGCGCAGGACGCTGACTGGCTCTCTGCGCGAGTGCAGAACTCGGCACAATAACCCGAAGCAATCTTCATGTGGGAACTAACGGAGCGGAACGCTGTGGTTTACGACGGTCACTGCTAGCGCCGTGCTTTGAAACTAACGCGCGTGATTATTTCTTCGAAGGCGCCTCCACCAAACTCGTTTCGAGCACCAGCGAGGCTGTGCAGACTGTCGAGCACAGAAGCGGCGCTTGGATTTCTTTCCCAGAACATCTCAAGTGCTTGAATATCCGAGATAATCATCTCAAGATCATTTCTCCCTGGGACTTGATACAGTTGGTACCACTGTTCAGAACCGGTGTTTTTTACGGCGTTGTCGAGTTCCTTGTTTATGGTCTCGATCAACCGCGTCATCGATCCGTTAAGCTGTCTGTCCTCCCGGCAACGGATGACCTGAGTGAACGCAAATCTTCCTCGGTCCCTGATGGCGCCGATCAGGGCATGAGGGCGCAGAAACATCTCAGTGCGATAGATCGCGAAGTCTTGGAATAGGCTCTGTTGAAGTACGAAGATGTCGAACAGACGACGTGCCGGTTCCGTGTCTCTCGGATCGCTGTAAGATCGGAGCGCGGTTGCGAAGGTCAGCACTATATCCGGCCATCCTTCGCCCAGCATTGCCAAATCGCCCTGCCTGAAGAAGCCGCCGGCCGCTTCGAGCGGCAGTTTCGGAAGGGCGCAGCTTTCCTCACGGACTTGCTCAACCAGCTGCCCGATCGTCCCGTTGGGGTATCTTTTTTCTGCGCCTTGTAGGCTCTCTTCCAGCTCCTTGAAGATTTGGTTCCGAAAGGCCGGCCTAAGAAATGGGTTGTCCCGGGGTGACACGGCGCTGCTGTCGGTCCGTTTCAGATCTCTTTCTACATCGAGTACATTGAGCTTCTTGAAAAAGGCCTCAAGCTCCAGGTGCTCCGCCTGCCGCCACCATTCGCGCGAGCGTCGTAGTCGGTCCAGCACCTCGATACGGCTCGACCTGCGGTCGATGCGTAAGGACATGAACGCGAGGACGTCCGCGTCAACATCTTGCCGCTCCGCCCCATCGACTGGTTTGTCCGACACAGACATTACCATTTTCTCGTTGACTGGTTGGATCGGATCCTCGGATAAACGGAACATCAAGGCTTGGTCACGGCGCTCGAAGAACTCGCGGAACGTCTGCTCGTTCTTGAGGCTTGAGAACGGGTTCTGAGGATCGGTGAGTTCCCGACCTTCCGGGTGCGTATCGAACAGCGGAAGACGGTGAACAAACATCGGATCATCGACGCTTAGGGAAATGTAGTCATAGCGCCCAAGAACGGCAAAGTGCCGAGTACCAAGTTCGCCACGCGAAGGTACGAACCGTTCGCCGGTAGGGTTGTTATTCCCGATACGCTCACGCCAAAACTGCGAGTTTATGAAAGACGTACGCGAGACAAGCAGTGGCTGAATGCGCCTCGGCGTGTCTGGTCTACTAAGTGAATTCAACGCCAACTCGACCGATGGGTCACTCCGATTTTCGTTGGCTGCGTGCGCTTGAAGTCTGCAAAGCGATTTGAGCGGTTGTAGGGTCGGGTGGTCCGAAAGGACCCTGGGGGAGCACCCCTCCTCAAGCGGGCTGTCCAGAAGCTGGGATAGTTCCTCGATTTTGCGGATCGCCAGCGCTGCGATAGTGGCTTGGAAATGCGGTGGTTCCTCGCCCGCACGGCTAGGCCGGTCATCCGACCAGAAGCGGCGTGACCGCGGAGCATCGGCGGCGGTCTCTATGAGCGACAGGCCCTGAGGGTCGAAGCCCTTTATAAGTGTACCCTTTAACTCTCCTGCATGAAACTTCAGTTTTTTTGTTAAAGTATAAAGGGCCATCTTTTTGATATTAGCTTCACGATTTTCTTGTGCTGTTTCACTTTCAACATCCTCAAAACCCATGACTTTATGCCAAAAGCTAAAATCTTCTAACTTGTTGAGCAAGGTCAGCTTGTTTGTCATTGAGAGTTCGTTGCTAGTTCCTCGTGAGTCAAAATCACGAATCGCGTCAAACACATAGTCTAGTCGATAGTCATCCGGACGATAGGGATACGATGTATGTAGCTTAAGAAGCGTTATTGCAGAAGACGTTCCAACTTGTAGTTTTGCTGCTGCTGCCCGGATTTCTTTGTCACTCTGGGTTCTTTTCAGAACTTTGTTTATTTTGTTGCGCAGATTGTGACGGTGGATCGCGTCAGCCGTCTCGGCTAGCAGTGTGATAAAGCGCACGGCCTCCGCCGTTTCCGTCCTCAGTTCCTCTGTAATGACTTCGCCAATTCGTTCCTGCTCGCGCCGCGCCTGCGGGTCACCAGATTCTACAGAGAGAGCGTCAGCAACGGCTTCACTAATCTCGGACAGGATCACAGCTTGGACTTGGGTTGGCTCAATGCCTTGTCCTACCCACTCGAGCAGGTTTGTCTCGATTGCGGGTCCTTCATCACCCGACGCAGCGATACCCAAGTCCTTGAGAATAGCCCGCACCAGAGGCAATGGCGTTGTGTTGCGCTCGGGATAGTCGAAGCGGACCGTTGTAGGCTCGCCGATCAGTTCGCGGACAAGACGGACAGCTTCAGCAAGCCGGTCATGCGGACGCTTACGGTCATATGTCCAGAACTCGAGCGCTACCTGGTGCATGGTGCGCCCGGGTGCAAAATCCGTCCCGAGGCGTTCGGCAAGGCAACCAAACTTTTGTTCGGACGAGACACCGATTTGGGTCCATGTAAGCTCCATCGAGCGCATCAGGCTTGTCTGCCAGGGCACGTCGTCTAGGGTCTCGAAGATCGGGAGCTGGCCTGCCGCCCTCTGAAACACTTGGCGCGGCTCATCTTTCGTCGCAAACCAGGACGGCTTCCTGAAGACCTTGCGAATACTACTGCTCCTGCCGATGCTCAACGCGCAGAGGTTTTGTAGATCATCTCCTAGCTCCTCTTGCGCTGAAGCTTCGATTGTTTTTTTTCTTGCAGCGTCGACAGCAGCTTTTTGTTCAGCATGTATCTTGGCTTTTTCTGAAGTCCCGATGTTAGTGTTTTTTGTAGCGTCATTGTTATTTTCGGCTGCAGTTTTGATTTTGGCTTCGTGTTCTTGGCTTTTTTTAGAGTCCGCACCGGGAAAATGCGTCCATGGTGTTGTCAGCGCCACTTGTGCTTTGGCTTCGTCTTGGAGCCTGATGAGGTTCGAGTTTTTTTCATCCCGAAAAAGTGCTCGGCCTCGCTGGCGTTTCAGGTCCACCAGCGCTTCCACGAGGCGCGCTCGGACCGAGCTGGACAGGGCTAAACTTGGCTGACCAGGCAATGGTTGGCGCCGTTCGATCCTGTAGGCCCTGACAACGCTGCCAAGCGGGGAAAGACGAACAACGATGGACAGGCGGCGCTCAAGTTCACGGATCTCTTCTGCCCAGGTCGGCTGATAGACACGTATTTGGACGTCGAGGTATCCGAGTAGTTCACGACATGCCGTCCTCACTCCCTCCACCAGAAGCCATGTGAGCGGTGAAATCTCACGGCGTTCGACATGCTCGATGAAGTTCGCGAGCGTCATTAGCCGCACATACCACTCTGCCGTGATCTTCTGATCACCGAAGCCGTTTGGAATCGTCGTGCGGGCCAGCGAGAGGTCCCGCACCTCCCCCCAAGCAGGCCAGCCGAGCGTCTGTTCTATGCCCACCCCGAAGAGTTCTTGGAAAACCCCAAACAGATACGACGGTCCGCTTACTGAAAGGGCGATCAGGTCCGCAAGTACCTCTCGCACAAGGTTCTCGGTACCGGGAATGTCCCTGTCCATGCTGTCGACGCTGCGCACTGCGGTCTTCATCATCCGCACGAGCGAGCTCAGAGGATCGTTCTTTCGCAGCAGTCCAAGATCGCCTAGATCTGCATAGCTCTCCTTAAGCAGACAGTGCGCGCATTCGTGCATGATCGTAGGTCGGAAGTCTTGACGATCCGGGGTCCAGAATGATGTGTTCACAGCGTGGACGCTGTAACTCGGTGAGGGGCCGTACTCTTGGGGTCGCTTATCGACGCGACGAGAGCGAGAGATATCCAGCAAACCGAGATTGGACGACGTGAACTTGTGCTGCCAGCGGTGGATTACTACAGCTGAGCCGCGGCCGATCCCCTGTACTGCAGGCTGGGATTTGCTGCCGCCGGCACGGACATCGCGCGGGCGAGTCATCTTGGTCATCAGGATCGAGGCGTCGTCGTAGAGCTCGCGCGTCTGTTCGGACAATACGAAGTGATAGAGACCTTGTTCGCGCCGACGCCCTGTGATCGGTCGGTGATTGTCCTGCAAACCGAGATCGAGCGTCTTCTCGAACTGGGCGTGATAGTCGGCCAGGCGTTCGACATAGGTTCGCAGATTGTCTAAAGCACCCGCGCGCGCCATGTAAAACTGCGCCCGGCGCATGGCGGGGTTTGGTGGTTTGATCGGGCCCAGTCGCTTGTCACGCAGCGACATGTCTCGCGGAAGCCCACCTACGACTAGAGACCGCCAACCCCACCAGTAGAGATGCAGCTTGTCGATGACGACGTTCCGCTTCAGCGCTTGCAACGCGAGAAGCAAATCGTAATTCATTCTGAACTGATCGTCGTACTGTCCGCAGAGCAGGCGCTGGCGCACAGCCTGCTGCATCGGCGCGTGAACTTCGCGCTCAAAACGGTCATAGTCAAATAGATGCGCAAAGGTGTCTGGTGCGCCCTCGATACCGTCGACCTGCGTGGGATCACCGCTGTACGGGTCAAGATCAGAGAAAATCGTCTCGTCCAGCGGTTTTGGCATCCGCGGCACGAAGACGTCGCCGAGTAAATGGATCGAACCCGGCCCTGGGGCGCGGGTTTCGTCCTCGAAGAGTTCACTCCAGCCAATCGATCGTCTTTCGGATGCCTCACCAGTGGTCTTGGCACGGACCTCGGCAGAGCCAAAAACATAGCTTTCCTCATGCCGCAGTGCGCGGTGCAGTTCGGCCAGACGGATCGCATAGATCAGGTTGACTTGAAGGTGGCGGATCTCGAGGATCGTAGTATCGAACCGCTCCATAGCATCGGCCAGCAGCTGCATCGCAACGATTTCGGCGATCCGAGCGTGTTCGCTGCTCAGACCGGCCGCCATCAGCGGCAGTTCCTTGTTCAGCGCCGCTGCACGCCTTCTCTTGCTCCTTCCCATCAGCCCGCGCTCGCAAGGACACCGAGCAGCCCACCTGCGATGCCTACAATACGTATTGGCAGGTTGATTGTCGTCCGATCCGCTTCTTCACTGAGAACGAACCTGAGCAGTGCGCGGCGTTGATCGTATGAGAAGCTGAAGGGCGGCAGCAATGACATGTTGCCGTCCTTGACGTGTCCAAATCCGCCATACCGCGCGAACGCAGCGGTTTCGCGAAGGAAGTTCGCTGCCTCCCTCTCAATGAAAAGGATACTTAGCAAAACCCAAGCGAAAATCGAGAACCCCTGAGCTTCGAAAGATGGAACATACAAAATGATCACGACCAACCCGAACAAAGAGACCCATAAAGGAGAGAGGAAGTAAAACGTGTAACGAAGTATCGAAAGCCTGAACCCTGGGAGGCGCGTTGCCCCGGACGGTTGCGTTTGCTCGAGAAAGAGTTCCACCATCGCGCGCTCTCGCATCGCCGCTTGGCGATTGAAGCGGGGCCCAAAACAATCGATCTGATTAAATGCGCGCTGCTTTCTATAAAAGTGGTCAAGCAGAATGCCCCAGTACAGCCCGCCCACGCGCCTGTAACGGCGATAGAGGCTCTCGGCGAGATAACCCCAATGGTTGGACGACATGACTGGGAAGCGGAGCGCGCTCGTCATCAACCCACGGCGATGGAGGCCGAAGATCACGAGCGGGGCGGTGACTCCGGCAAACAGCCAGAACAGGATGCCCAAACTAAACGGCGCACTTGTAATCACAGTCGAGGCAGTCGCGAAGAACGACCGCAGCACTGCCGAGAATGAACATACATAAGTTTCAGCCAACACCAGCAGGTCTGTGACAAAAAAGGGACCGCAGACATCGTTGGTCCAGAGTTGAGGTCCAAAGTTCGCCCAGAGTGGAGATCCAAAGACTGAATTCACGTCGCCTGATGACAGATCATACTGCCAGAGAGCCAAGAACCAGAGCGGAGAATAAGTCAAGCAAACAGCCGATATGCCGCATATCAGTTCCCATAGTCGCAGCCATCGTTTTTCGTAACTTGGCGGCTGAAAAGCGTTGTGCCAGACTAGAATCTGAACCGCCGCCAAGACGCCCAGCACGCCGGTCGCAGTCCAAACCCACATAGTGTTGAATAAGAGTGCATCAGCCGGGAGTGATCTCTCGTCAAACAAAAGGCTGAAGAATATGAATACGTAGGCGAGCCCGAGACCGAACCGTCGGAACCAGAGGACATGGCGGTCGGGAATGAGGTAGAAGCCATAGACTGGCTGCCTGTCCGCAATCTTCCCGGCTTCTTCGCCCGTCCTTTGTCGGATGAGTGCGTCCCTGCCACGCGACCTGTCGTGGGTACCGCTGCGCTCGAGCGTTGCAGCAAGCGCTGCTGCTTTGCGATCCCTACCGCTCCTCGGAAACTGTGGCGGAGGCGCCGCAACAAGGAAAAACGCATCGCGTCCCCGTCTACGAAGCTCCATGATAAACATACGATCACGGACGTATTCAGTTGCCTGTTGCCACCAAGCTGCAATACACAGTTTCAATTCTTGCAATGCACGCGCGGACCAGTTCTGTTTTTGCGCGGTCAACTTTCCCCCAACAAAGTTCTTTTGATCTAGTTGCTTTCCTTCGGTGCCATCATGGCAGTAGCATTTACTGCTCAAGTTTCGTCAAGTTTTTTTGTATGGTAAGGAAGAACCGGTGCAGTTATTCGTCCGCCAGTGACCCTCTGATCGGTTACAGAAGAGGATGATCTTTACGAGCCGAAATATGCAGTGCGCTGGCCATCGAGATCGTCATCCCGCGTTACGAGATACTGCGACGTCGGTGCCGGATCACCAGAGACGAGCGCGCGAGGGCTTCCGGAGCGTTGCTTCTCTTGCTCGGACGCCTCGGCAACCATCTGGGCGAAAGCTGTCTCATCGGCCAAACGTTCTTCAACGATCTCGTCTAAAGTCGAGACGGTTCCAGCAATTTTCGTCAGCTTGGCTTCAAATTCATCAATCCTTCTATCGACAGCAGTGAGGCTTTTCACAAGGTCATTAAACTTACTATCAAATTTTTCATCCATATCTTTGAGTAGCGAAAAAATCTGATTTGAGGATGCGCTATCGTCTTCGCCAGCCATTGGTTTTGCCTTTCAGAAACAATCGAACTTCGTTTCGGAGTTTTCCGCGAATTTTAACATAGATCGAAACCACTACCTAATAGTTGACCGCCGGGAATGCCACTACCCACGCGCGCCAACACTTCCACATATTTGCGTAACATCAGCATCCGGACAATGTCCAGTAACCAGAACAGGACAACTGTCCAACAATCGGACGTGATCGATGTGCCTGGATGTAGTTTTGCACTGACCGCATTCGGGTGCCCGTCTCGCGCGCTCCACAGACGTGGCGCAGTTGAGCAGAAAACCAACCTTCACTGATGTATGCGACCTAGACGGTGAGGATCGGTATTTTCAGCTGATTGGGTAACTGGCCGGAGATGGCGATGTTTGTTGAATTGATCAGGCGCCCGGTGCGTTGAGATGAGTTGTTTTCGCTTGAACAGGCCTGCTTTGTTGTTGTGCCGGATCGTTCACGCCAGGTCCGAACTCGCCTTCTAGGGCGTCGAGGTCTTTCTCGTTCAATGCACCAGCGTCAAGGTCTTGCGCTGCTTGATCCAGTTGTTCCTGTCGCTCCTGCAGCCCTTTCTGCTCTCGTTCGAGGCGTTCCTCTTCGGCTTTGGCGCCTTGATAGTCCTCCCATGAAGGACGGTCGTCGGCGATGTTAGAGGGATCGACCTCGTCACCTGAGATCTCTTCGCCGTGCTCGTCGAACACACGGGTGCCATCCTCTGTCCGAAAGATCCGGCGACCGTCCGGCAAGACGAGGGCCTGGGCAAGCATGTCACGAAGACGCGCTCTCGCAACTTCCATAGCTTCGGCGTTCGCGATCAGCGCTTCTGCGTTGGCCACTTGGAGGTCATTAAGACGGCGCCTCAATTCCTCTTGCTGGGCGTCGTGGAGAGACGAGACTTCGGCGTCGAGTGCGCTGTCTCGGTTTTCGGCACGCTCTTCTTTTTCGGCCCGCGCCTCGCGCCGCTTGGCGTGATCTTTGGCGGCCCGCCGCCGCTCCTGCTCGGAAGGGCGGAGTATGCCGCGCCGCAGATAGTATGGGTCCCATTCCGTCATGAGCCCCCGCATTGTCGTTTTGTGAGAGCCAAGATGATCGGTGCGGCGTACTCGTTGGGATATCGTGCGAAGGCCGCCTCGAGCTTCCGACGACTTTCAGGCGTGTCGTAGAACCAAGCGTGGAGGCAAGCGCGCCCTGTGGCGCCGCCGTCAGCAACAAATCGCGCATGGGCCAGACCTTCTATGACGCCAGACAAGTACGTAAATCTCTCTACGGCGGACATGTTGTTGAGGATCGCACCCGCGTTCAATTGTTCTGCCTGAGATATTGGTGTATCCGACACAAGAAAAACTGCTGCGAATGCGGCTGCTATGACTTGGTTTCTCCACAACATAATCGACCGATATTGTTGAAATTTCCAAAACGCCGACGGAATCTGCTATCATAGGTAGTGAAATCGAATGGGATCAGAGCGTTAGGTCGAACGTCCGCTCTCGGTTCCCGTTCGAAGAGACATTCAACCGAAAGGGTCGATTAAGTTGAACGGGCGCGAGCCTGGCGCAACACTCTATCCTATTGAAGAACATGACGAAATTCGGATACCTGCGAGTCTCGACACAGGATCAGCTGCTGGATCGGCAGATTCTTCGACTACACGAAATGTGCGACGAACTGCACCTGGAACAGGTCTCAGCGGTCGCCAAGTCGAGGCCCGTTTTCGATGCACTGATCGGCGGGCTGACCGAAGGCGACACGTTGATTGTCACCAGCATCGACCGGGCCTTTCGCTCGACCGTCGATGCGGTCACTCAGGCCGAGGCGTTACTGTCTCGGGGCATCCACTTCGAGGTGCTGAGCATGCGGGTCGATACGACGACCGCGGACGGAATGCTCGCCTACACGGTGATGGCGGCTGTCGCGACCCATGAGCGGATGCGGATTTCTGAGCGGACGCGCGAGGGACTGGAGGCCGCGCGCCGCCGCGGGGCGCGCTTGGGCCGCCCGCCAAAGCTGAGCGATGACGATCTCGTGGGAATCCGTCAGCGTCTCGACCAGCCCGGGGTGACCGTCAAAGAGATTGCCGCCGCGCATGGCATGACCCCTTGGTCGATCACCCGCGCGTTGAAGCGGCAGGGATTGTGATCAAGATTGACACCTTGGGGACGGATCGTGCGATCTTCCACGTGCCGCGCTACCTGCCCCTCCGCCATTGCTCGCCGATCCGGACGGGCTTGCCGCGAAGCTCCCGCGCGATGTGGGCCTCGATCACCTTCGCCGTGAAGGAGTTGGGGGTGAGCCCCGGGGCCGGATCGGCATGGATGCCGAGAAAGCTCCGGTATCCCGTCTCGCTGAGGAAGGGCTTGTCCCAGTGAACGGCGCGGGCGGAGAAGCCGGACCAGAAACCCCAGCCCGCTCCGATGCCGAACAGCCCCTCCATCTCGATCCGCACGGCCATGCCGCTGACCTCGATTATGAAACTGCCCGTCTGGCCCCAGAGGGGTACGTCGCTCGGGTTGGCGGTTGTCTCGCGGGCCAGCACGTAACCCGGGGCGTCGTCGTGGGCGAGGATGCCGTGCTCGCCGCCGTTCAGTTTCACGGCCAGTTGATGCGCGTCTTGGTGGATCGCGCGGGTCGCAGCCTCGTCGGCGGCCAGTATCGCCGCATGATTGCGCTGGATCAGGTCGCGAAAGTAGGGGATCGCCGGGTCCATGGTCCCGGGCAGGTGCGCGGTTGCACGGTCAAACGTGCGTTTGTGATTGTCCGTCTCAGCCTTGGCGAGCAACGCGTCGAAGCCGAGTTGATCGGGGTGGGGATTGTGCGCCGTTCGCTTCATGGCATCACCCGCAGCGATAGATGATACGGTCTCCGGCGACCTCGGTTTCGGCGTAATCGATGCTGAGATCCCGTGCGATGGCATCGTAATCGATGTAGGATTGAAGCTGCTCGGGGATGTCCCCGAACAACCCGTCCTCGACGAACCGCATGGCGATGTCGCGCAGGCTGGCTTCCTCGTAGATGTCCACGTCGAGGAGATCGATGTCGTCGCGTTCAAGGTCAAAGGAGACGCCGCATTCGCCGACGGCGATGATGTACCGAACCTTCTCGTGGTATTCCCAGGTCTCGACGCAGCTGAAGAACGCCCCGTGAGTCGCTTGTGACAGACCGAGGGCAAGCGCCAGCGCGGCAGCTATTGCTTCTCCGTCAATGAACTGGATCTCGAATTCCTCCACCGCATCGCCGTGGTCATTACGCAGACCCGCGGCCTTGGCGGCGAAGGCGTCTGCCGTTTGAAATGGGAACCCGCTCGCGGAGATGTCGTAGGGTTGAGCATAAAGTATTGTTGTCATTGATCTTTCCTTTCTCTTCCCTGTCCTGAATGGGACAGGGGTTGCGCATGCAACCCTGCCCTTCGGCGAGAAGGGGGTGTGCAAGCGGCGGGAAAAACCGGCGAAAGATTGTGTCGTTGTTGGGGGGTGCTTTTCAGGGGGGAGCCGACAACGACACAATCTCTTCGATCTGTTTTTGCCGGAGCGCGCCGAGGGCGCCAGCCCTAAGGATCGAGCAAATGGTGTGCGGCCAGCGGCCGCTCCGTTCTCCGCAAAGGGATCGACGCCTGAAAGGCCGAGACGCGGGCTTTGCCCGTGGCTTTGTTTACGAGAGCCCGGTCCGCGACAGCGGACGCGCCTTGCTGGAATCGACGGACTGCTGTCGCTCAGGTCCTTAGGTCTGAGGATAGAGCCATTTCCCGTAGGCTTCGATATCGATCATGGGTACCGTTCCGCACGTCTGAAGCACGGCGATCAATTTAAACAGAAACGCGGTCACCGCTTTATCGTTGCCTGCGATTTCGTGGCCCGTTTTGTTGGGTTTCGCAGTGAAGATCCCATGAGCTGCCACGCACCCGAGATCAAGTTGATACTCGGCGTCGGCTTTGGAGAGTGCGTTGAATAGCGACGCCCCAAGTTTCGGCGACCAATCGCTCTCAAAAGTCAGAATTCCCGAAACGATGTTGATCGGGGGTTTGGGGTCGTAGACACCGCCTGCATGAGGGATGGGCAGGCTAGTTTGATGCAACGCCCGCACAGACCGCGCCTTTTCGACCGCATAGTCCACATAATCAGCATTGATCGCTTGCTTGGCCTCGAACACCCCGTAGACGCCTTCCGCGGGCACGTATTTGGCATTCCCGATCTCGAATATGAAGGGAGTGTACTGGCGGTCAAAAATTACGACGTCAATTTGTTGGCTTACGCCGCCTGCTGAATCCACGACGAAGGCTTGTTCAGCCGAATACCTTTTCGGCAAGTATGTTCTCAGCAGCTTGATCCAGACTTGTTCGCTGGCATCGCCCTTCGCGCCAGGGTGCTGAACAGTCCGGCGTATAGCCCCGAGCTTGCTTTGGACATCCTGGTGTAGTTCTTCCAGGAGTGTCGACAACGACCATTCCCTCATCTGACAGGCTCATTGAATGGAGGCGTCGGCGCCGTTCGCGCGGCTGTTTCGAGAATGATGGTCTCGGTTACTTTTGAGTTGCTGCGGTAGGCTGCAAAAGCAGCTTCGGGAAGCAGTCTTTGCGTGATGTCGGAGAAAGTCATTCCATAAACCCCTTCTCCTTGCGGCCCGGTTGCTTCAGCAATCCTCTGCAAGGCATGATCATCTAAACCTGCATCGCTCAGATAGACTGCAAAAACTGCCTGACGTTGTTCTAACGAGGGCCGTCCGAACTCCAGAATGTTCGCGGCACGTCGGCGGATTGCAGGATCGAGAGATCCGAGCCGGTTGGTACACATGATGACTGCAACTGGCGCGTTTGAGTTCTTGAGCCGGTCGATCCCCCGGATGAACGCGTTTACGCCAGCTTTGTCCTCGTGATGCATCTGCCCGTTTTCGCGAGACTGTGCGAGCGCGTCGGCTTCATCGACGAGCAGTATTACGCCGCCCGATACACGGCCATCACCAATGATCCGTTCCTCTCCCATTCTCAAAGTCTGGTCGAAGGCGGCGCTGACCAGCTGTGTCATTTCTCCAACCCGGCCCTGACCGCGCGTTGAAAGGCTTAAAGGCAACAAGATTATGTCGGTTTCGGTTCTGCGCGAGACCGGAGCACCGATGGTTTCGGCCAACTCGGTCTTTCCCGAACCAACATCCCCTGCAAGAACAACAAGTGGCGGTCGGCTACGCACGGCTTCGATCAGTGGAGTGCCCAGCAAGCCCGCCCATTCGGACCATGCATCAAACTGCTTTGGAGCTACGAGTAAGCTGATCGTCGTTTCAAGTGCGGCTTTGTGCTCGCCGATACCGACAAGCCTTGCAAACCGGTCATCTGCGTCTGGGTCTGGAAACTCGTGCGCGCGCTCGAACAGGTCGTCAAACTCAACCATTATAGCGACCTCACTCTTCTGCGGTTCAGCGCCCGACCACCGGACGAATAGGTCAAGTCACTTTCAAAAATTCCGTCCACGCCGGGTTCATCAGCCCCTTGTCGAGAGAACGGCAAGCTGCGTTTAAACGCGTGCCGTTCCTGATCTGAAAGTTTCCACCAGGCCGCGCTGTAGGTGAGGTAGGAATGAAATGACGCACCATTCACATTGGCGCCGGGCCTGATCTTCCCTGGGTCGTCGTTTTGTAGGGCATCGCCGGCCAGTTCTCGCGCTGTGTACTGAAGCGTCGGTTCGATCCATCGTTCATTTCTCCAGAAGCCGTACTCGACGCGATCCAGATAGCCGTGTTTCAGGAGTTCAATCATCTCTGCTTCGTAGTCGTCGATAGCCTTGTCTGTCGGCTTCTTATAAAAGCGTTGCAGACGCTTGAGATCAGTCGCAACTTTCGACGCCAAGTGCTTGGCGTGCGTGACGGTGAAAGCGGTCGTCTCGGTAGATGTGTAACTGTAGCTCATCTTCGCCTCACACGCTGAAGGAAGGCCCAAAGACCTTGCGCCAGTATCGGACTGTTTCGCTTTTGGTTGTGGCACGCAGAGCGGCCTCGATTGCATCTCCAGCATCGAGCGCGGCATCGACAATCAGGTCGACGTTTCCTGCGGTATAGAGACTGGCGACGTTGTTTTCGGCGTTGACCGGATCGTAGATCTGTACCGGATCGTCCGACTTATCGACCTTTGATGCCGCATAGTAATCTGTGAAGATGATTTCCTCGCTCAATCCGCTTTCAGCAATGTAGGTGAAGAAGCCCTGCAATGCTTCGGGATAGTCTGAGAGATCGCATCCGTCGTCAGCGAGCTTGGCCAAGATCAATTCGATCATGAAAGACTTGAAGCGGAACGAGTCGTTTTCCTGTTTCTTCAGCCTGTTCCAGTACTTTATGAGGCGAATAATCTGCGCGAAGTGAGTCTCGTTTTCGGATTTGCGCTTTCTGATGAACTCAAGATGTCTCGGAATACAGGTTTCCAGGAATGCCCCGTCACTCTGATTGACGAGTTCACCGTACCAGTTTTCGTCACCGTAATAGAGGATCGGAACGACATCTACGTCCAGGACAGTGCCCTTGAAACTCACGGTCACGCAATAGGTCTTCGGTTGTACTTGGTCGTCTGAAAAGTTTGGAAACGCCTTCCTTAGACGTTCAGCAAGGTATTTGATGAGTTCGGCAACGTCCTTTGGCGCATCTGCTCCTGAAACATAGCAAGCGACATCAATGTCATTGAGCGTGCGGAGCGCCGTTCCCTTCGCCAAGCTTCCGGAGAGCAGCATCTTCTTGAGTGAGAAGTCTGGGTGTTCTTTGAGGTAGGTACCAAGTCTGTCGCGCAGAGTGCTAGCCTGTTGCCGGTACTTTTTTGCGCGGTCAGCAGATAGGTTAACGCGATCATGCGCAAACCGGGCAATCTCCTTGTGATCTACATGTTCACGCGACATATGCCTTAACCACTATATGTTGAGTAACGCTCGACAGGTGGTGATCGAAGCGACGCATTCAACCAGCAGCGGATGGTCGGAACGGTTTTTCGCAAATGTGTTCGCACTTTGGTCCAAATTTGCAACACATGAGCGAGTGACGAGGTAACCGTTCAGATTGAACTCAACCAGTCTGATAAATTATCAGAGGTTTGCTACGCCTCGCTGAGGCGCGACGAGTATGACCGTGGATCTATGCCCCGCTCTCCTCCGATGTGTCTCGACGTCGACCTATATCGACAATCGTGCAGCAGGGGGGTGAAACGGGGGGCGGCACGCCCCCCTCCTGAGGAGCAAAGCGACGAGGGCAAGGGGCGCGTGTGTGACACGCGCACACCTTGCGTACGTTCTTCTCAGCTCTTTAGCTTGCGCGTAGCTCTATCATGGCAACTGCAATCTGCATACCAGGGGATGCAGTACACTTTCCATCAACAACTAACCTGAAGTCGCTACGCGTCACTTTGTGAAGGCTTCGCACTGCGGCGCGAGACTACAGCCTCGCTGGGATCGGCTTTATCGACACCGACTCCTTGTTCCAGATAAAATGCGAGCTTCAACATTGCCTCAGTATTCCCTCTCTCAGCTGCCTTGCGGTACCATGAGTCTGCCTCGTACGGATTGGGCTCCAATGTTTCGCGACCAACTTCAAGATTGATCGCTACATCTAACATCGCTTGGACTTCCTCAGCCTCGGCTGCCTTGCGGCGCCAGACCATAGCGTGGTGCGGATCAGGCTCAACGACATCGGAGCCGTGTTCGAACGCTTCTGCGAGATACAACAT
>ERZ1740062.304-NODE-304-length-32511-cov-4.136431_pt1 | contig 32511 bp, 29 predicted proteins | sample MGYA00581741_ERZ1740062 | MGnify/ENA primary metagenome ERZ1740062 (study PRJEB43018, sample SAMN04849747) | marine metagenome | isolation source: floating plastic debris | place: Pacific Ocean | collected 2008-09-01 | study: EMG produced TPA metagenomics assembly...
TTGCGAATGCAAGGGCTGTGACAGGCGCCTCGTGTCGGCTGCAGTGACTGGTTATGTCTCACGAGCACGGCTCCATCGAACTCGCCAGGAACGTGATGCCGGGGTCTTGACCGATCTTGTGAACTTCAACGCTAACTCCGTCCCAGTTCCGACTTGAGATATCACTGACACATACATCTGCGAGGGACCCGGAAAATCCCTCCTCTACAACCAGATTTCTCACTCCAGAAAACCTGTAGCGATGCGACCGCTGATTCGAATTCGCGACCAATTCGACAAAATAGCAGTGCATCAGCGATTCACGGTCGAAAGTGACTCTCAGCTCCTCAAGGTGAGAACCGGCGAAGCTCACGAGCGGAATCCGATCAGTCAACGACACTTCCCCTAGAGACATAACGCCGGGGCTCAGACGCAGTTGACGCCGATGGGGATCTGGCGACAGCCAGAGAACCAGCGGGGTCAACTGTCGGCTGCAGTGACTGGTTAGGCCGCAGGGTGCGCAAGGCTGCCACCTGGGGAGCAAACCCGAGACCGCGAACCGAAGTTGTCGTCATTGCACTATCCCGCATTGGGAGCACCAACAATACGACTTCGTCTTATCGTCCAGCTTATACAGCATTCTAGAACCTTCACATTTCGGACAGTCTTGTTCTTTCGGCTCGTCCTCAATAGCGGTGTATCCGCATAGCGAGCACCGCCACACAGTAAGCATCGACTCGTCTTCGTCCACAGACCATGTGAACCCTCGCTCTCCACACTCCGGACATGCGAGCTCGCTCACCGGAGAGCCCTGCGGCCTAACGCCTAAGCTCAGCTGCGCATTTGACGCAGCGAGTGGATTGCGACAGCAAAACACGAGCTGAGTCCATCAGCGTCAGCTGCAGTGACTTGTTAGGTTGCATCGATCGATCCATCAGAGAAGACAAACCAAACCCCTAAACCTAAGCACAGCAACGGCATCATTAGGTACGAAACGAATCCAAGCGAGTTCAAACCTTCTGAAGCTCCAAGAACGCCGCGAACCAGAGTAGCGACCAATAGCGCTGCGTAAATTATGGTCCCGATCAAGTGTCCAGTCGAACTGGTCTCAAGCCAAACCAACGCGAAACTCGGACCAATCAGCCCGCCAATCCACGAAAACGCCACACCGACCGCTCCTAGATTTCGATCATACAGTCGAATCGCCGGTGAGTGGGACATGCTGCCTAACGCCTAAGCTCAGCTGCGCATTTGACGCAGCGAGTGACTTGCGACAGCAAGACACGAGATGAGTCCATCAGCGTCAGCTGCAGTGACTGGTTAGGCGGCATCCAAGCTACTCCCACTCTAGGCAATCAATGGCCATCCGCTCAGAAAAGAATCTTTCCAAGGTTGGAAAAATCTCTGTTTTCGGGAATGCGGGCATAGTCTCTTGACTATAAGTCAGATGCACAACTGCAACTGAGTCAGGGCCAACAAGCTGGTAAAGAACATCGTCTTGGTCTTTTCTCATAGCGATAGCAACAACTCCCTTACCGCTCAAAATATGTCCGACCGGTAACTCCCGGTCAAGCTCCTGCTCTAGCCTTAGGGCCTCTTCCGGATCAACTGTGTACCAAGGTTCCCGGAACATATGCCGTCTAACTGCTACTTCTACTGAACGGGCTTTGTATGCCGATTCGATTGTTTTGCGGATGGTTGCGGCCGGTCACAGTTGGATAACCTCTTAATTCCCTTCAAAAATGCGACTGACTAGCCACCTGCGTGGTTGCGTGGATTGCCGCGCGTACTACTGAACTCCATTCGATGTAATCAGCATAGCAATCTGATAGAGCGAATTCTAGGTGACTGATATGACGCATGATTTTCATTAGCGACATTGAATTGGCGCGTTGTGCAAGAGCGTATTCAATTGAAATACACAGGTATGACTCTGGAGCCTAGAACGTAGTTTGATTGAATGCGGCGGCGATTGTCGACGATCCGGGGGCAAATCGCTGACTACGTCGTCACGATTTTTTGTGGCTGGGAAGCATGCGTATGAATTTGATGTTTCCAAGCATGGGCTAGTTCAGTCGCGATTCGTAAGCTGTCACTGAATCACAAACAGCCTGGAGCCCATCATGAGACAGACCATCCAAACCGCTTACCTGACGTTAACCGGACTACTGCTTCTGGCGATCGGCGGAGCCATTCTAATCGCACCACGTGCGTTTTACGCGAGCAACGACATCGCACTGGGTCACGACCCAACCCTTTTATCAGAGATTCGCGCACCCGGTGGATTGCTTTGGGCAACAGCAATTCTTGCGCTGAACAGCGTCGCACGACAGCACATGCGATCTTTTACGACACCGCTGCTAGTGTTGGTCTACGGTTCGTTTGGTCTGGCACGTCTGGTCAGCATCACTCAGGACGGCATACCAGCCCAACCCATCATCAGTGCGATGATTCTCGAGTTATCGGTCGCAGTGATCGGCGTAGCAATCCTCCGGCAGCAGCAGATCGAAGCTGATTCGAAAATTGTGTCGCGAGCTGTGTCGGGCTGAGCGCGGTGTAGTGACCAAGGTCCGGATCGGCTTTCCTGACAATCCGTGAACCGCATTCGATGGTTCGGATTCGCACGATCAAGCCGCAAACGAAAAAGGCACCCCATTGGGGTGCCTTTAGTCGTTTGGTGGTGATGGGTGGAATCGAACCACCGACCTGCGGGTTATGAGTCCACCGCTCTAACCATCTGAGCTACATCACCATATCCGCTGTAGAGAGGGCTCACCTCTCAAAGGGGCGCCAATTGTCCGTGTTTGCCGGTTTTTCGTCAAGACCTTAGACGTTGAACCGGAAGTGCATCACATCGCCTTCCTGAACAAGATATTCCTTGCCCTCCAGCCGCAGACGCCCTGCCTCTTTGGCGCCTTGCTCGCCGTTCCCGGTGATGTAGTCATCAAACGCGATCACTTCGGCACGAATGAAACCCTTCTCGAAATCGGTATGGATTTCGCCGGCCGCTTGCGGTGCCGTCGCTCCAGACTTGTATGTCCAGGCGCGCACTTCCTTTGGCCCGGCCGTGAAATAGGTATTCAGCCCCAGCAGTTCGTAGCCGGCGCGAATCACGCGGTTTAGGCCAGGCTCATCCAGCCCGAGATCGGTCAGAAACTCGGCTTTGTCTTCATCATCGAGCACAGCGATCTCTGCCTCGATAGCGGCACACACCGGCACGACGCTCGCGCCCTCTTCCGCCGCCAGTTCGGTCAGCCGGTCCAGATACGCGTTGTTCTCGAAGCCGTCGTCGTTCACGTTCGCGATATACATCACGGGTTTATTGGTCAGCAATTGCAGATCCTTGATCTCCGCCCGCTCGTTATCATCCAGCTCGAAGGTGCGCAACGGCAGGCCATCACCGAGGTGGGTTTGAATGCGTGTCAACAGATCGCGACGGAAGATCGCCGCCTTGTCATTCGCCTTGGCGGCCTTAGTCGCTTTCTGCAGCGCGCGTTCCACCTGCTCGAGGTCGGCAAGCGTCAGTTCTGTGTTGATCGTCTGTGCATCGTCGATGGGATCGACCTTGCCAGCGACGTGCGTGACATCATCGTTATCGAAACACCGCACGACATGCGCGATCGCATGCGTCTCGCGAATGTTGGCGAGGAACTTGTTGCCCAAACCTTCGCCCTGCGACGCGCCCGCGACCAACCCAGCGATGTCGACAAACTCCATCGTGGTCGGGATCACCTTCTCCGGCGACACGATGCCAGCAAGACTATCAAGACGCGGGTCAGGCACTGTCACAATGCCGACGTTCGGCTCGATCGTGCAGAACGGATAATTTTCGGCTGGAATCTCGGCAGCGGTCAGCGCGTTAAACAGCGTCGACTTACCCACATTAGGCAGCCCGACGATGCCACATTTAATACCCATGTTATGGTTTGTCCTCTTGCTCGGCCGGCGTCTCTGGGACGGGCTTCGGTTTAGGTTTTGGCTTCTTCGGTTTGCGATTAAGCTCGTTCATGACGATACCGGGACCCTTGCGGATCATCTTCGGCAATGCCTTCATCGCCCGCGCCACGGCTTCGTCCATCGCTTCCTGATCGCCGGCATCAGCACGCTTCAGCACATGCCCCAACACTTTATCGCTGGTGCCAGGATGTCCAATGCCGATCCGCAACCGGAAGAACTCAGGCCCACAGTGCTGGATGATATCGCGCAGCCCATTGTGGCCACCATGACCACCGGCCTTCTTCAATCGTAGCGTACCGGCATTCAGATCCAGCTCATCGTGCGCGACCAGCGTCTCGCGAATGTCCAGCCGATAATAATCGCGCACGCCGCGCAGCGGCCCGCCCGAGCGGTTCATAAACGCCATCGGTTTGATCAGCCAGATCGTCTCGCCGGCCAACTCGAACTTGCCAACATCGGCGTCGAATCGCCGTTGGTATTTCAACGGTGCTTCGTGTTTTTCGGCCAGCCGTTCGACAAACCAGAACCCGGCGTTGTGCCGCGTCTGTTCATACTCGGCGCCCGGATTACCCAGCCCGGCGATCACACGGATTGCATCAGCCATATCGATTCACGCGTTGAAGAATCATCCAACCCCAACCGGTGCCCCAAAAAGAAAAGCCCGTGGTTGCCCAAACAAGCAAGCCACGGGCTTCGCGACTTTACAACGCTCAGGCGTCGTCGTCGGCCGCTGCCTCGTCGCCAACAGTCGGCACTTCGGCGGCTTCTGGCGCACCCTCGTCTTCGGTCTCGACCGCGGAACGCGGCTTGGAGATCGCGACGAGCGGTTGATCGTGGCCTTCGCCTTGCGCCAGCTCCGGAATCTCAACACCTTTGGGCAACTTCAGATCGCTCAGGTGCATAATGTCGTCCATATCCATTTCGGATACGTCGAGTTCCAGATACTCGGGCAGGTTCTTCGGCAGGCAGGTCACTTCGATGTCGTTCATCAAACGTGACATGACACCACCCTGCAGCTTGACACCCGGTGCGACGTCTTCACCCACAAAGTGGATCGGCACGTTCATGCGAATCGCCTCGCCAGCGACGATGCGCTGCAGGTCGATGTGCAGGATGACAGGCTTAGCCGGGTGACGTTGCACGTCTTTCAGAATCGCTTCCTGATTCTTATCACCGACTTTGATGTCCAATACGCTTGAGTAGAAAGATTCGTCTTCCAGCGCACGCAACAGTTTGTTGTGTTGCAGGGTAATTGAGCGCGGCTGACGGCCACCCCCATAAAGGATTGCGGGTACTTTTCCTTCGCGACGCAGGCGGCGGCTCGCACCTTTGCCCTGGTCTTCCCGGAATTCCGCAACCAGATCAATAGCGTCACTCATGACAGCCTCCGGTTGGTATTTGGATTAAATGAACAGCGCGACTGCGGGCACTTGCGACCAGTGCGACCAAGCCTTTCCTGCGCTGCGGGCGCGCATAATACGCGAAAAACACGCGTAAAAGCAATGAATTCGGGCTGATTCAGCCGGTTTTGACGCTGAAAGCGAGTGACAGGATCATCTCGTGCCTCAAAACCCCTACAAACAAGGTATCAACCAGCAGACACAACCGACACCAAGAAGTCACTCAGATAGATTCGAGACAAGGCGCAGGCCTCTCAGCAATACCCAGCCTCAAAGAGTGACTCAGATGAGTGCAAGATGAGGCGTCGGTGACCGAAAAAGCAGAGCGTACCTATCGGTACGTGAGCATTTTGAGGGCGCCGACAACGAAATATTTGTGCCAGCTGAGGCGCTCAATCCACGTAAAGACTACTTACGGATTCGTCGTCGGAAATCCGTCGAATCGTCTCGGCCAGAATCTCGGCGGTACTGAGCTGCCGGATCTTGTCGCATTTTGAGGCCTCAGCGGACAGCGGAATGGTGTCCGTGACCACCACTTCATCCAGATCAGACTTGGTGATGCGCTCGACGGCAGGGCCGGACAGCACCGGGTGTGTAATGTAGGCAGCAACGCTGGTCGCACCGTGTTCTTTCAAGGCGACGGCAGCCTGGCACAGCGTACCGGCGGTATCAACGAGATCGTCCATCAGCACGCACTGCTTGCCATCGACCGTACCGATGATATTCATGACTTCAGACACGTTCGCGCGCGGACGACGTTTGTCGATGATGGCGAGATCGGCATCGAGACGCTTCGCGAGCGCTCGGGCGCGCACAACGCCGCCGACATCCGGCGATACGACCACCATGTCCGGATACTTTTTCTTCCAGACATCGCCCAGCAAGATCGGCGAGGCGTAAACGTTGTCTACCGGAATATCGAAAAAACCCTGAATCTGGTCGGCGTGCAAATCGACGGTGAGTACCCGGTCGATACCGGCAGACGCGAACAGCTTGGCGCAGAGCTTCGCTGTGATTGGCACGCGTGAGGCACGCGGGCGACGGTCCTGCCGCGCATAACCGTAATACGGCACGACCGCGGTGATGCGCGATGCCGAGGCGCGCCGGCAAGCGTCGACCATCACCAACAACTCCATCAGGTTGTCGTTGGCTGGCGGACAAGTCGGTTGGACAATGAACGTCTCGCGACCCCGGATATTCTCGAGGATCTCGACGGTGGTCTCACCGTCTGAGAATTTACCAACGTGTGCTTTGGCGAGTGGAACATGCAGGTGCCGAGCGATATCGGCCGCCAACTTCGGGTGCGCATTGCCTGAAAACAACGCAAGGCTCGCAATTTCCACTGGCTCCCCCAATTGGCCTCACTGGATCGCGGCGGATATGGCTGGGGTGGCAGGACTCGAACCTGCGCATCACGGGATCAAAACCCGTTGCCTTACCAACTTGGCTACACCCCAATTCTGTTTCCGCTGACCAGACCCTGCCTGATCAGGAACGGAATTGTCGTCATCGCGCCCTGTCATGTCAATCGTATTACAGGGATTTTGTGGCTTGCTCTGCGATATTCCAGTCTTTCACGACAATCACGATCGACGTATCGCCGCTTTGCGCTCGGATACGCCGCGGCAGAGCATTGACAGACCATCGACGATACTCGGGGTACTCGATGGTCCAGCCGCCCTGCACGATGACCGCAGCGAGGTTATCGTCATTCAACGTGATCTCTGAAGGCCGCGCCGGATCGGGCACGCCGAGTAACCAGTAGCGCAGTCCGGCCACCGGCACCCGCACACCGGTCTCAACCAGCAATGCCTGCTCCGGGTCGACCACGGTGCGTGTCTCGATCTTGTGACCGGCCAACGTCACGGCTTCCGGGGTGCCGGTCAGTCGCAGACCGCTGACACCGAACGGGCCGTCGATCTCCGCGAAAAACTGGCGGTCGTTCTGTCGCCACTTCAGGGTGCCGCTGTTGGCCTCGTCGCGAGTTCGAATCCCGATACGCCCGGTCTGCGACCAGACGGTCAGGCGCGTTAGTACGTCGTTGCGCTGCGACCAGTTCTCAAGTGTCGGTAGCTGCTGTACGCCACGCGTCGCGCAGCCAGCGAGCGCTGCGAGCAGCACGACCGCCGCACACCGTTTCCACACCATTAGCTGCGCGTCGTTGGCCCGTCTTCCAACAGGCGCTGAATCGTCTCACGCAAGTGGTCGTTGTTCGGGAAGCGCTGCCAGGCTTGTTGCAGCAGCTCACGCGACTGATCCTCACGCCCGAGTCGCCACAGTGTCTCCCCAAGATGCGCCGCCACTTCCGGGTCCGGGAATTTTTCCCAGGCTTGCTCCAGGTATTCGAGCGCCTCTTCGAAGCGTCCACGCCGGAACAACACCCAGCCTTTGCTATCGATGATCGCCGCGTTGTCGGGCTCCTTCTCGAGCGCCCGATCGATCAGCTTTTCGGCCTCTCGGAACTTGCGGGTGCGATCCGCCAGCGTGTAGCCCAATGCGTTGAGCGCACCTGCGGAATCCGGGAATCGTTTAACGACGTCGCGAAACGCGCGGATCGCAGCGTCCTCGCGGTCGGCCTGCAGCAACACATCGGCGCGACCCAACATTGCGAACTCGGCGTTCGGACGCACCTCCAGGTACTCGTCGTACAACTCGAGCGCCTGATCAAAATATTCGCCCTCGGCATACGCCGCCGCCTGCACGGTGCTGAGCTGCAAGCCGTAGCGCGGATGACGTTTCACAAACGCATCGATATGCGCGATGCCGGCCTCGATGCCTTCGCGTTCACCGATCATCTGCGAGACGCGTTGCTGCGCGGCCAGCACCAGATCACCGTATTCCACCTGGCTGTACATGCGTCGTGCCTGATCAAAGCGGCGATCCCGCTCAGCAAATCGCGCGAGGTAGAACAACGCGTCCGGCGTTTTCTCGCCAGTGGCCAGCAGACTCAGGAAGGTGCGGCGTGACGCATCAGCGTCACCGCCTTGCAGTTGTAGCAGGCCTTCGGCCAGCATCACCTCGGCATTATCCGGCTCTTCCAACCGCAGTTGGCTGATCATGTTCATCGCGTTATCGGTGTCTTCCGCACGCGCATTCAAGAACGCGAGCTGAATCCGCTGTTCGGTGGTTGCCGTATCGTCCAGGCGCAAGCTGTCGTCAGTAAAGGCCGCCTCGCTCTGCTCGTCACGCACCAAGCGACTCATTTCGATCAAGCGCGCGTCGTTGCCAAACGCATCGATCTTGCGCAGTCGCTTCAGGTGTTTCTCAGCCGTATCGCTCTCGTTGTTGGCGAGCGCGGTCGATGCCGCTAGTCGCAAAATACACGGCGTCTCATCGAGTTGCTTGGCCAATGTCGCAAACAGCGCGCCAACGTCGGCTGCTCGCACATCGCGACCCAGGGCATCGGCTGCATGCTCGCAAGCGGCCTCGTCGTCATCAGCCTGATTGATCACGGTGACCATCTGCTTAGTCGCGGCATCGACATCGCCGGCTCGTAGCGACGCATAAGCGCGATATTGCTCGGCCTCAAGTGACTCCGGCTCAACCTCGAGCCAGCGTGCGGCTGCTTCGCTGGCGATCTGGTCGTAGCCGAAGTGGAACGCGGTCAGTGTCGCCTGGCGCGCTGTCTCAGCGGAGTCGCTGGCGCGCGCTGTCGCCAGATAACCGGCCACACCGGCGCCGAAATCGCCATCATTGAGTGCTGTTTCGGCTTCAGCCAGTAACTGCGCGACTTCGGTCTCGTCATGCGCAAATGCGCTATTTGATAGCACCAAAGCGGACGCGAAAGTCGCCAGAGTACGAAATCGGCATGATTTAGTCATTGCTCACCGTGTTCTTTTGCGGCAGATAACCGCGAGTTCGCCTATCATAGAGGTTCCGATGCGGTAAGCGGACAAAAGTTCTAAGAAAATGTCGGTTAATATTCTCGGGATTAACCATAATACGGCACCTGTCGAGGTCCGTGAACAGATGGTCATTGCCGAATCGGCGGTGCCGGACACGCTGCGCGATATCCGCGCGCTACCTGGCGTCACCGAGGCGATTATTCTATCCACCTGCAACCGCACCGAGATCTATTGGGCGGGCAGCGACCAGCCGCGTAACGCCATCGTCGAACTACTCGAAGGGTCGCAACACACCGGCGACGGCTTTCGAGAATGCTTGTTTTCACACACGGACCGCGAAGCGGCGCGCCATCTGTTTCGCGTCGCCTGTGGGCTCGATTCGATGGTACTCGGCGAAACGCAGATCACGGGTCAACTCAAGAACGCCTATCGTGTCGCGCACGACGAGGGCGCTTGTGGCGCACATCTGAGCCGCGTGTTCGAACACGCATTCTCCATCGCCAAAAAGGTACGCACCGATACCGAGATCGGCGCGAGCCCGGTGTCGGTCGCTTATGCTGCCGTGCGCCTGGCGAAGCAACTGTTCGCCGGCTTCGAACAACACACGGCGCTGCTCGTCGGCGCAGGCGAGACGATCGAACTGGTAGCGCGCCATCTCCAGGCGCACGGCATCGGCAAAATCTACATCGCGAACCGCAGCGAAGAGCGGGCCCAAAAGCTGGCCAGCGAGTTCGATGGCTTCGCGTTGCCGCTGTCGCGGCTGGATCGCGCGCTGCCAAGCGCCGATATGCTGATCAGTTCTACTGGCAGCCCCAACGCGATTGTCACAGCAGACATGATGAAAGCCGCGATCGGCGCCCGCAAACGCAAGCCGTTGTTTGCGGTCGATATCGCTGTGCCGCGTGACATCGAACCCGACGTCGGCAAATTGTCGGACGTCTATCTGTACACGATCGACGACATGCAAACGGTCATTCAGGATGGCCAGGATGCGCGTCGACAGGCTGCGGAAGAGGCCGACAAAATCATTGCCGAGGCGCTCGTCGAGTTCCACTAAGCAGAGCGCCAGCGCGTCGCGACCCCGACGATTCTAAGCGTGCGCGAATCGGTCATGCGCGTGCGCGACGAAGCACTCGAAGCTGCCCGCAAACGTATCGCAGCGGGCCACAATGTCGATGATGTGATGAAACAGATGGTGCACGTGCTCACCCAGCGTATTCTGCATCAACCAACAGAACGCCTGCGTGAGGCCGCCGCGGATTCCGATGAACAATTTCTGCAGGTTGCGGCAGAGTTGTTTCTGGGTCGCGCGTCTGCCGATTCCAAAGACGACGAAGATTCTCAGAACAATAACGCCGCACGCGCTCGCCGTTAGCGGCTTCAGGTTGCCGCCCCATGAAAGCGTCCATTGAGCAAAAACTGGTCGGCGTGGCCGACCGTTTCGAAGAATTGGCAGCACTGCTGTCCGATCCGGATGTCATCGGCGACCAAAACCAGTTTCGCGACTTGTCTGTTGAGTATTCAAAGCTCGAGCCTGTCGTAGCGCTGTTCAAAACCTACCAGCAGCAGGTCGCCGATCTGAGCGATGCCGAAGAACTTGCCAACGACGCTGACCCTGAGATGCGCAAGATGGGGGCAGATGAAGTCTCGCGACTGAAGTCCGCCATCGAAGCGGCCGAGTTGGACCTGCAAAAGGCGTTGATCCCGGCCGACCCGCATGACGACAGCAACCTGTTTCTCGAAATCCGGGCCGGCACCGGCGGCGACGAAGCGGCGATCTTCGCCGGTGACCTTTTCAAGATGTATTCGAAGTACGCCGAGAGCCAGAAATGGCAGGTCGAAATTTTGTCGGCCAACGAAGGCGAGCACGGCGGTTACAAGGAGATCATCAGCCTGCTCAATGGCCGCGGCGCCTACTCGCATCTGAAGTTTGAATCCGGTGCGCATCGCGTACAACGGGTGCCGGAAACCGAATCGCAGGGTCGCATCCATACGTCGGCCTGCACCGTCGCGGTATTGCCGGAGGTCGAGGCGGTAGAAGACGTCGATATCAACCCGGCAGACCTACGTGTGGATACGTACCGCGCGTCCGGCGCGGGTGGCCAGCACGTCAACAAGACCGATTCTGCGGTACGCATCACGCACTTGCCAACCGGGGTCGTTGTCGAATGCCAGGACGAACGCTCGCAACACAAGAACCGGGCTCGCGCGATGTCGTTACTGAAAGCTCGGCTGCTCGACAGTCAACGCGAAGCGCAGGACAGTGAGCAAGCCGAGAAACGCAAGAGTCTTGTCGGCAGTGGTGATCGTTCGGAGCGCATTCGAACCTACAACTATCCGCAGGGTCGGGTCACCGACCATCGCATCAATCTGACGTTGTACAAGCTTTCTGAAATCATGGAAGGCGAACTTGGCAGCGTGATCGGCCCGCTGACTAACGAATACCAGGCCGATCAGCTGGCAGCGCTCGAAGACAGCGAGCTTTGATGTCGCAACAACTCCTCGACACCATCGGCAACACGCCGCTGATCCGACTCAACCGCTACAGCGACGCGACCGGCTGCGAAATTCTCGGCAAAGCCGAATTCATGAACCCGGGTGGTTCGGTCAAGGATCGTGCAGCACTCGGCATGTTAAACGCGGCGAAAGCCGACAGTACATTGCAATCGGGCGCGACCATTGTCGAAGGCACGGCGGGCAACACGGGTATCGGTTTGGCGATGGTTGGCAATGCGCTGGGACATCGCTGCATCATCGTCATGCCCAATACGCAAAGCGTCGAGAAAGTCGAAACGCTTGCCGCCTACGGCGCGGAGATTCGTCAGATCCCTGCCGTACCGTTTCGCAATCCCGCGCATTTCGTGCACGAGTCGGAACGCATCGCTGCCGCGATGAACGATGCGCAGCCGGGTAGCGCGTTCTGGGCGAACCAATTCGACAATGTCGCGAATCGCGATTGGCATGCACAGACCACCGCCGAGGAAATTTGGCGGCAAACCGATGGCAATGTGGATGGGTTCATCTGCGCAGTCGGCACCGGCGGCACCCTCGGCGGTGTCGCGCGCGGACTTCGCGCACACAAATCCGATGTGGCCATTGGCTTAAGCGATCCGCACGGCTCAGGACTGCACCACTACTTCACGCACGGCGAGATCAAAGTCGAAGGCAGCTCGCTGTCCGAAGGCATCGGCAATTCGCGCATCACCGCGAATCTGGCCGACACGGCGGTCGACCACAGTTTTCGAATCAGTGATGAAGAGGCGCTGCCGATCGTCTATGACCTGATCCGGGATGAAGGTCTCGTACTCGGTGGCTCGAGCGGCATCAATGTTGCCGGTGCGATTCGACTGGCGCGCGAACTTGGTCCGGGCCACACGATTGTCACGATCCTGTGTGACGGCGGCCTGCGTTACAAGGCACGCTTGTTTAATCGCGACTATCTGGCCGAGCGCGGTCTGTCCATGCCGGACTGGTTGCAGTTCTGACGCTCGCTAGCCCAACGCTCGCGCCAGATCCGCGATCAGATCATCGGTATCTTCAATACCCACCGACAGACGAATGAGGTCATCGCTCAGGCCACTCGCCTCACGTTGCTCAACCGGCACTGACGCGTGCGTCATGATCGCCGGGTGGTCAACGAGACTCTCTACGCCACCGAGGCTTTCCGCCAGCGCAAATACCTCGACACTCTCAAGAAACTTCCTTGCCGCATCGAGTCCACCTTTGATGAAGAAGGTAATGATGCCACCCGGTGCATCCATCTGCCGCTCGGCCAATTCAAACTGCGGGTGAGATTCGAGCCCTGGGTACAGCACACGCGATACGTTCGGATGCGTTTCCAGCCAGTCAGCGATCTTGCGCGAGCTCTTCGTGTGCTGTTGCATACGCACGTTCAGCGTCTTGAGCCCACGCAAGGCGAGGAAGCTATCGAACGGCCCCAGAATCGAACCGATTGAGTTCTGCAGAAAACCCAATTGCTCGGCAAGCTCAGGATCTTGGGTGACGGCAACCCCACCGACCATGTCAGAGTGACCGTTCAGGAACTTCGTCACCGAATGCATAACGATATGGGCACCCTGCTCCAGCGGACGTTGTGCCCACGGCGTTGCAAACGTGTTGTCGGCGACGAGGATCAACCCATTGGCGCGCGCGATTTCGGCCAACTTCGCGATATCGACCAGCTTTAACAGCGGGTTACTGGGTGTTTCGATCCACAGCATGCGTGTGTTGGGCTTGATCGCCGCCGTCACAGCATCCGAATCGGTGAAATCGATGTAATCGAACGACAGCCCGGACGAACGCTCTCGTACACGACTGAACAGGCGGTTGGTACCCCCATACAGATCGTCCATCGCCAGCACATGGTCGCCGCTGTCGAGCAACTCAAGAATAGTACCGATCGCCGCGAGTCCGGAACCGAAAGCAAACCCGTGTGTGCCGCCCTCCAAGTCCGCGATGCAGCGTTCGAACGCCATACGCGTCGGATTCTGTGAACGCGAGTATTCATAACCCTGGTGCACGCCAGGGCTGGATTGCACATACGTCGATGTCGCGTAAATGGGCGGCATAATCGCGCCGGTCGATGGGTCCGGGGACTGGCCTGCGTGAATAACGCGCGTCGCAAAAGCGGATTTCTTGTCGCTCATAGTTTGGCTCACATTTGTTTGCGGAGATGGTTCAGCACATCAGACCGGGTAATCAGCCCAAAAAATACTGCTCCATCGGTAATGGCGGCGAATGGCTGCACTTGCAACATCGCGACGAGATTATTCACACTCGTATCCGGCGCAAGTCGCACAAACGAGGTCTGCATCGCGGACTGCACCGGCGCATTTAGCAGATCGGGCTTACCGAACGCGTAGCGAATAATGTCATCTTCGGTCAGCACCCCCACGAGCGTGCTCTCGTCCATAACAGGCAGCTGCGACACGCCGGCGTTGCGCAGCCGATTATGGGCGGTGGTCAGTACGTCACCGGGCCCCACCGTGATCGTCGCACGCTCGCCGTGTAACCGACCGATCAGGTCGCGCAGGTCGCCGAACGATTCACGGGCTGCGAAACCCTGGTCTTCCATCCAGAAGTCGTTATAGAGCTTGGACAAGTACTTGTTGCCGGTGTCGCACGCGAACGCAACGACGTTTTTGGCCTCGGTCTGCTCCTGGCAGTATTTGAGTGCCGCCGCGAGCAATGTACCGCTGGAAGATCCGGCGAGCAGACCCTCTTTGCGCAACAGCGCGCGTGCCATCTCGAAGGATTCAGCATCGGATATCGAAAACGCCTTTTTGACCATCGAGAAATCGGCGATGTCCGGGATAAAATCTTCACCGATCCCCTCGACCAGCCAACTCGCGCTATCCACCTCGCGGCCGTGGTTGATGTGTTCGGCAAGGATCGAACCGACGGGATCCGCCAGCACGATATCGACTTCCGGGGCGTGTTCCCTGAAGTATCGCGTCATACCGCTCACGGTGCCGCTCGAACCAACGCCGACAACGACCGCATCGACATCACCATCCAGTTGCTCGAGAATTTCCGGCGCAGTTGTCGTTTCATGCGCCAGCGGATTATCCGGGTTGCCGAACTGATTAATAAAATAGCCGCCGCGCTCTTCCGCGATCCGACGTCCGAGATCCTGATAGTACTCCGGGTGCCCGCGACCCACATCGGAGCGCGTCAGCACCACCTCCGCGCCCATCGCGCGCAGATTGAAGATCTTTTCCTGGCTCATCTTATCAGGCAGTACGAGCACCAGCGGATAACCTTTCCGCGCCGCCGCCAATGCGAGGCCCAGTCCCGTATTGCCAGCCGTCGCCTCGACAATCGTATCGCCGGGCTTGATATCGCCGCGCGCTTCGGCTTGCTCGATCATCGAGACACCGATGCGATCCTTGATCGACCCCCCGGGATTGTTCAGCTCAAGCTTCAGGAACAGGCGACACAGCCCGGTATCGAACTGACTGATTTCGAGCATCGGCGTGCGACCGACCATTTCCAACACACTGTTGTAGACTTGCATGGCAGAACATCCCGTGAACCGGCGCGTAGTGTACGAAAAAACCCTGTCAATTGCAGACTGGCGCCGCGAGGCCAGCCAGCGCCTGAAGTCCATCAGCGATGCAGCATCGCTGGAGGCCGATGTGTTGCTTGCGAGCGCGCTCGGCAAGCCACGCGCATGGCTGCTCGCGCATGCCGACGACTCGCTGCCCGCCGAGACCCGCGATACGCTGAGCGGCTGGCTGACACGCCGCCTTGACCACGAACCCATCGCTTACCTGACGGGCACTCAGGAATTCTGGTCATTGACGCTTCGGGTAACGCCGGCAACGCTGATCCCACGCCCGGAAACAGAAGCACTGGTCGAGCGCGTGCTGGCACTGGTCGCTGATATCCGCGAGCCGCGCATCGCGGATCTGGGTACCGGCTCGGGGGCGATTGCCCTGGCACTCGCCATGGAACGGACGGATGCCGATATTATCGCCACCGATCAATCCAGCGCAGCGCTGTTGGTTGCCGAACAGAATGCATCGCAACTCGGCATCAACAACGTCACGTTCGTGGGTGGCGACTGGTGCAATGCGCTGCCACCACCATTGTTCAACGTGATTGTGAGTAATCCGCCGTATGTCGAGCAAGACTTCGCCGGATTCGCGGACAAGCTGCGCCATGAACCGCGCAGCGCGCTAGCCAGCGGCGACGACGGTCTCAACGATATCCGCACGATTGCTCGCGATGCCGCGAGTCACCTCGAGACCGATGGTTGGCTGCTACTCGAGCACGGTCACATGCAAGCGGACGCCGTCTCCGGTATTCTTCGCGCACACGCGTTCAACGCAATAACACTTCATCACGACCTCGCCGGCTTGCCCCGCTTCACCGAAGCTCGCGCTGGCGTCAGCACAGCATAAGGATCACCCAGACCATGGTAGTCATCGAAACCAATCACGGCGACATCAAAGTAGAACTGTTCGACGAAGCAGCACCGATCAGCGTCAAGAATTTCCTCACCTACGTCGATGAGCAATTCTACGATGGTCTGGTTTTTCACCGCGTCATTTCGAACTTCATGATTCAGTGCGGCGGCATGGACGAAAACATGGAACAGAAAACACCGCATGCACCGATCAAGAATGAAGCGGATAACGGACTCGGCAACGATCGTGGCACGCTGGCGATGGCGCGCACGAATGTCGTGGACAGCGCGACGTCACAGTTCTTCATTAACCTGTCTGACAATACGTTCCTGAATCACGGTGGCCGTGACTTCGGTTATGCCGTCTTCGGCAAAGTGATCGAAGGCATGGATGTCGTCGACAAAATCGCGACGGTCGAAACGGGCAACCACGGTATGCATGGTGATGTGCCGGTCGAGCCAGTGGTCATGACTCGGGTATATCGCGCTGACTGACGATCGTCACGCGAGACACCGCTCGCTGCCCGCGTTTGGCAGCGATGCGGTAGACCGACTACAAAACACGCGTGTTCTCATTGTCGGACTAGGCGGCACTGGCGCAGCCGCAGCGGCAGCACTCGGCGCAGCCGGCGTCGACACGCTGCTGCTTAACGACTTCGATCGCATCGACGCCAGCAACCTCGCGCGGCAGAGCTTGTACACGCCCGACGATATTGGCGAGAAAAAAACGGTCGCAGCGGCACGACGCATTCAGCAGCAAAACCCGGCGCTTTCGATCGTCCAGCTCGGTGAGCGATTGGACGCCGACGGGCTGCTCGAACTGTTGCAACACGTCGATATCGTGCTGGACTGCTGCGACAACTTTGGCAGTCGCTTTGCTATCAATCGCGCCGCGTATGCAACACGCACGCCGCTGGTTAGCGGCGCGGCGATCCGCTGGGAAGGCCAGGTCGCTGTCTTCCGCTTCGATGATGCACCATCGCCTTGTTATCAATGCCTGTATCAACCAGAAGATGAGAGCCTTGAGGACTGCGCCGGCGCCGGCGTGATGGCACCATTGCCACCGATGATCGGACAACTGATGGCGCTGGAGGCTATCAAGTGCCTGACCGACACCGGTACCGCAACGCGACTGCTCGTCTGCGATGCCCAAGCGGGCGCGTGGCAAACGTTGTCGATCGGCAAGCGCGACGATTGCGCGGTGTGCGGCACTCAGGCTGCGTCGGCCTGATTCTCTTCTACCGTCGGTTCATACCCCAGATTGGGCGATAACCACCGCTCGGCGGTGGCCAATGGCACCCCTTTGCGTTCGGCGTAGTCCACCACTTGATCGCGACCAATCTTGCCGAGCGAAAAGTAGCGACTGTCGGGATGCGAGAAATACCAGCCGCTGACCGACGCGGCGGGCGACATCGCAAAGTTCTCTGTTAGCGTGACGCCCGTGCGTTCCGGCGCTTCCAGCAAATCAAACAGTGTGACTTTCTCGGAATGATCGGGGCAAGCCGGGTAACCGGGCGCCGGTCGAATTCCCGTGTAGCGCTCAGCAATCAAATCCGCGTTGTCCAAATGCTCGTCGGGTGCGTAACCCCACCATTCGCGACGGGTACGTTGGTGCAAGTACTCCGCGCCCGCCTCAGCGAAGCGGTCGGCCAGCGCCTTCAGCAGAATCGCGGCGTAGTCATCATGTTCCGCCTCGAACGCGGCGGCGCGTTGCTCGGCGCCCAGCCCTGCTGTCACCGTGAACGCCCCGACAAAGTCTGGTTTGCCGCAGTGCTCTGGCGCGATCAGGTCCGCAAGACACTCTTGTGCAAGATCAGAGCGCGTCTCTTTTTGCTGGCGCAGGCAATGCAGCCGTGCGCGCGCTTCGGTACGCGTCTCATCGGTGTAGACAACGATGTCATCGTCATCTGACGCTGCCGGGAAAAATCCGACCACCGCTTTCACGGTCAGCCATTGCTCATCCACGATTTTCTTGAGCATTGCCTGAGCATCATCAAACAATGCACTGGCCGCATCACCAACAACATCGTCGGTCAGGATTGCCGGAAACTTGCCGTGGAATTCCCACGCGTTGAAAAACGGCATCCAGTCGATGTAGTCGACCAGTGTTGCGCAGTCGATCGTATCGATGGTCTGTACGCCAGTGAATGATGGTGCGGGTGGTGAATACGCCGCCCAGTCGATAACGCGTTTGGCGGCACGCGCCGCCGATAGTGACAGTGCCGGTTTCTGGCGTTTGCGCCCTGCATGCCGAGCCCTGCGTTCGACGCAGTCCTGTTTGACGCTTGCCACGTACTGATCGCAATCGTCACCAACCAACTGTTGCGCGACACCAACCGCACGCGAAGCATCTTTAACGTACAGCACGGGGCCCTGATAAGCCGGATCGATTTTTACCGATGTGTGTGCTGGCGATGTCGTCGCGCCACCAATCAACAACGGCTGCGTAAAGCCGAGCCGCTGCATCTCGGACGCGACGTGCACCATCTCGTCGAGCGACGGCGTGATCAAACCCGAAAGACCGATGATATCGGCATTGTGGCGCTTCGCTGCATCGAGAATTTCCTGGCACGAAACCATGACCCCTAAATCGATCACATCGAAGTTATTGCATTGCAGGACAACGCCGACGATGTTCTTACCGATGTCATGCACATCGCCTTTGACGGTCGCCAGTACGATCGTGCCGTTAGACTGCTTCACCCCGTCGCAGCCCAGCTCGATGAAAGGGATCAGGTGCGCCACTGCTTTCTTCATAACCCGTGCCGACTTCACCACCTGCGGCAGGAACATTTTGCCCTCGCCAAACAGATCGCCAACGATGTTCATGCCGTCCATCAGCGGACCTTCGATCACATGCAACGGTCGGTCGGCAGCGAGCCGCGCCTCTTCGGTATCGTCGATCACATGGCTGTCGATCCCTTTGACCAACGCATGTGCCAGCCTTTCCGCGACCGGCGCATCACGCCAGGCATCATTCACCGCCGCAGACTGGCTGGTGCCATCTCCGCGATATCGCTCAGCCAACGCCAGCAGATCATCCGTCGCCGTTGGCGTCGTGTTCATCACCACCGCTTCGACAGCGGCACGTAGCTCATCGGGCAAGTCTTCGTAAATTGCCAGCTGTCCGGCATTGACGATACCCATGTCCATACCAGCGCGGATGGCGTGGTACAGAAACACGGAGTGAATCGCCTCACGCACCGGGTTGTTGCCGCGGAATGAGAATGAGACGTTGGATACGCCACCACTGACCATCGCATACGGCAGCCGCGCCTTGATCTGGCGTGTCGCTTCGATAAATGCGATGCCATAGGCGTTGTGTTCTTCGATGCCGGTCGCGACGGCGAAGATGTTCGGATCGAAAATGATGTCCTCGGGCGGGAAGCCAACAACGTCGGTCAGCACCTGATACGCGCGCGCACAGATCTCGACCTTGCGCTCGATGGTGTCGGCCTGCCCTTGTTCGTCGAACGCCATGACGATCACCGCAGCGCCATAAGCGCGTACCTGCTGTGCTTGCTCGATAAACGCCGCTTCGCCCTCTTTCAGGCTGATGGAATTGACGACCGCCTTGCCTTGAACGCACTTGAGTCCGGCCTCGATCACGCTCCACTTAGACGAATCGATCATGATCGGTACACGTGCAATATCCGGCTCAGCCGCAATCAACTGCAAGAAGGTCTGCATCGCATGCTCGGCATCGAGCATGCCGTCGTCCATATTGACATCGATGATCTGTGCGCCGTTGTCGACTTGTTGACGCGCCACCTCAACCGCACCCGCATAGTCATCGGCTTCGATGAGCTTTCTAAAACGTGCCGATCCGGTCACGTTCGTGCGCTCGCCGACATTCACAAACAGACTATCCGCGGTGATACTCAGTGGCTCGAGTCCCGACAACCGACACTGTTTCGCGATCGTTGGGATGGTTCGCAACGGGAAAGGCTCACAGGCCATTCTGATCGCCTGGATATGCGCTGGCGTGGTTCCGCAACAGCCACCAACCATATTCAAGAAACCCTGCTCGGCGAATTCGCTGACGACAGCAGCCATCATCTCCGGCGTTTCGTCGTACTCACCGAACTCGTTCGGCAACCCCGCATTGGGGTGCGCGCTGACGCCCGTATCGGCGATGCGCGCCAATTCTTCGACATACGGACGCATGTCGCTCGCGCCCAACGCGCAGTTCAATCCGAACATGAACGGGTCGGCATGCCGCAGCGAATTCCAGAAACTCTCGGTGGTCTGACCAGACAGCGTGCGGCCGGATGCGTCAGTGATCGTGCCTGATATCATGACCGGAATCCGCTCGCCCTGTTCGGCGCCGAGCTGCTCAATCGCATACACCGCAGCTTTGGCGTTCAGCGTATCGAATACGGTCTCAATCATTAGAAAATCTGCACCGCCGCGCAGCAGTGCTGCCGCGGAGGCCTGATAGGTGGCGACCAATTGATCGAAACTGATGTTTCGGAAACCCGGATCATTGACGTCCGGCGACAACGACGCCGTACGGTTGGTCGGTCCGAGTACGCCGGCTACGAATTTTTGCTCGCCGTTCTCTGCCTGCCATTGATCCGCCACACTGCGCGCCAGTTGCGCGGCGGATGCATTGAGCTCAACGACCAGTGCCTGCATGCCGTAGTCGGCCTGCGACGGCTCGTTGCTGTTAAACGTATTGGTTTCGATCACATCCGCACCGGCGGCCAGGAACTGCGCGTGGATCTCACGGATCACTTCTGGACGGGTCAGTGTCAGCAGATCGTTGTTGCCTTTGACGTCGCTCGCCCAGTCTTTGAATCGGTGTCCGCGGTAGTCGGCTTCCGACAATCGATAACCCTGAATCATCGTGCCCATCGCACCATCAAGATAGACGATGCGCTCAGCCAGCTACGCCTGCAGCGCCGCGATTCGGGTTTGGCGGGTACTCATGCTGCGGCTCTGGACTGGCGCACACCCAACGTGTGGCAGATGGCGTAGGTCAACTGCGCTCGATTCAAAGTGTAGAAATGGAAATCTTCGACGCCTTCGGCGCGTAGGGTATTGACCAGATCGATCGCAACACTGGCCGCTACCAGATTGCGCGTCTCGGCATCCTCGTCAAGACCGTCAAATCGATCGTGTAACCACGCTGGCACATCGGTGCCGCACATACCGGCAAATTTCAGCATCTGGGAAAACCGCGTGATCGGCAAAATGCCAGGAACAATCGGTACGCTGATACCGGCGCGCACACAGGCATCCCGAAAACGCAGATAGTGGCTGGCGTCAAAGAAGAACTGAGTGATGGCTCTATTCGCGCCGGCGTCAACTTTGCGCTTCAGATTATCGAGATCCGCTTGCGCAGACCGCGCCTCGGGATGCACCTCCGGATACGCGGCCACCGAGATATCGAATTCGCCGATGCGCCGCAGACCTGCGACGAGATCAGCAGCGAATGCATAGCCATCTTTTCGCGGTTGGTAGTTCGGCTCGTCTTTCGGCGCGTCGCCACGCAGCGCGACAATGTGTCTCACGCCGTCATCGAGATATTCACGAGCGATTTCGTCGATCTCAGCGCGACTGGCACCGATACAGGTCAGATGGGGTGCTGGCGTCAACGGCGTTTCGGGCAACACGCGTTTGACCAGCCCATGCGTGCGTTCTCGCGTTGAACCATCCGCGCCATAGGTTACCGACACGAAACGTGGCGTCAGCGGCGCGAGGCGTTGTAATGATGCCCATAATGTCTCGGCCATCTTTTCGCTGCCGGGCGGAAAAAACTCGAACGACACCGAAATTGGTTGTTTGCCGTTACGGGTGGTGGCGGGGTTAGCTGTCATGCGCTTTTCCTGGTGTTGGTGGTCGCGCGCTCTGCGCTCGCGACGAGGAATTTTTGGGTGCCGTCAAATGTCTGGCGAATCACACCGCAATGCAGTCCGACGGCCGCGCATTGCACCGCCATCTGTTCTGCCGTCGCCGCAGCATCCGCTTGTTCGACATGCTCGATCAGGATGACTCGGCCGTGCTCCCGCAACACGCGGATAGCCTCGACCAGCACGGCGCGCGGTGCATCGGCCGTGGCGAGCACTTCGTCCAATACCACCGTGTCAAAACTATTGTCCGAATAGGCCAGGCGATACATGTCGCCTTCACGCACCGTGCAGTTTGGAAGTGAACGACGCGCAAACAACCGGCGTGCACTGCGCCGGGCGCTGGCGTCGATATCGATGCCGACGGCAAACGTGGCACGCGCGGCCAACAGACGCAGCACCGCCCCGCTGCCAACTCCGATGTCCAGCAGGTCGCCGACCGGATGCGAGAGAAACTGATCGAGAATCAACCGATTGAATCGGCGCAGATCGTTGGACACTGGCTCCGTTGCCGAACCTCCAAGCGAGCGACGCAGGCGTGCGCGATCTTCCGCGAGTACGGGCGATTCGGCATCTGTCATCGCCAAAAGATGATCCACGGTGCGCATCTGATTTGGGTCGGTCGGCAGGCGGAAATACACAAAGTGTCCGTCGCGGAATCGCTCCAACAGGCCTGCGTCGCACAGAATCTTCAAATGCCGCGATACCCTAGGCTGCGATTGTTGCAGGATTTCTGTGAGGTCGCTGACGGCGTATTCGCCATGCGCGCAGATATGCAGCAGGCGTAGGCGCGTAGGCTCACCTGCGGCACGCAGAATTTGCTCCGTTTTCTCGACACTTAGACCAGACATGACCGTCGTTAGCGACAAATATAAAGATATCTTTATATACTTCTAAGCCAATTTCAATGTCGCAGTTCTCATACAAGGGCGAAACTGACGTTTCGCCCAGTGATCAGTTTGGTTGAGATAGGGACTAACGAGGGAATACCGGCGCCGCCGGCACCGCGCTAGCCTTCGTCGGCGAACCCGCCAGCCATTGGCAATTCACCCATCCGGATCAGACGGCTGGTGCGCACCGCCGCTTGCCGATGCTTGACGGCTTCTCGATAGACCGGGTCGGTCACCATGGCCAGAAACGCGGATGCGGTCGGATAGCGCGCGATAAAGGCGGTGTCCCATTGCTCGTCAGCCGGCCCGATCAGCACATTTTTCGGCTGGCCACGCCAGACGAGCTCTCCGCCGACTTTGGCGAACACCGGCGAACTTGCCGCACCATAGCGCGCGTAGGCCTCTCTGCCACTGATGACTTCGCCATCGGGATACTCGGCCTGATCATGAAAGCGGACGAGATTCAGCATCATGACCGGTTCGTCGCGCGGCAACGCCTTGAACCGCTCGAATTGCTCGCGGTTAGGATCAATAAAGTTTGGCATGGCCCCCTCCTGACAAAAATTCGCTACACAGGTACGACACGATACAAGTGACTTGCAGCCACCAACGCGCATCGGCCGCTAGTGTACTGCGGGATCCCCGGGCACCGCCGCAGGATTGAACAACCGGCTGACATCCACCGCATCGAGCGTACGTTTGGTGTTACAAAATTCACAAACGATCTCAATTTCGTTGTCACGCTCTGCGAGCAGGGCCATCGCGTCCGCCTCACCGAGCATCCTGACAGCACGCTCAGCGCGCTCGTCATCGCAACGACAGGCAAATGCGACCGGCGCCGCTGGCCACACAACAATATCGTCTTCCGCATAAATCTTCTGCAACAGATCCGTGGTGGCACCGCCGCGCAACTCGTCGAGCGTCAGCGTATCCGCGAGTAGGCACAGGCGATGCCAGTCATCTGCCACAAGATCTTCGACGTCTGGCAGACGCTGCAACATCAACGCCACAGCGTGGTCATTGTCGGCGAGCAACACGAAATGGGCCTGCAATTGCGCAGACTCTTCATAATAGGTTTTCAAATTCTCTGCCAGCGTTTCACCACCCAGCGCCACAATGCCACGATATTGATCCTTGGCGTCACGCGCATCGACGGTCAGCGACAGGTGGCCATCGCCCATCAATGCGGAGAAGCGGTCATTCCCTTCGCCAGACACCTCACCGGCCATGCCGCGAAACTGCGCGTGATCGTCGCATTGCACTATTAACATGGCGAGCGGACCCTGGCCTGCCAGCTGAATCGTCAACATGCCTTCAAATTTCATCGTGCTACCGATAGCAACAACGGCAGCGCTGGCCTGACCCAGCAGCGATGCCACGGCATCGTCGTAGTCGTGGCGCGCGCGCAGCGAGCGCCACTCGTCAGACAATTGCAGCAACACGCCGCGTACCGGTAAATCCTTGAACAGGAACCTCCGCAGTGCATCAGTCAAACGGTCATTGTCGTCGCGCAAAGCGTCAGTCATTCTGCAACTTCTCGCGCAACAAGCTGTTTACCTGGCCGGGGTTCGCTTTACCGCGACTCGCTTGCATGACCTGACCGACAAGGTAGCCGATCACTTTTTCTTTACCGTCACGGAACTGTTGTACCTGCTCCGGACTCGCCGCCAACACGTCGGCGACAATCTTGCCGATCGCGGCGCTGGCGGTGATTTGTTTCAGGCCTTGCGCTTCAATGATTTCATCCGCACTGCCCTCGCCAGCCCACATTGCCTCGAACACTTTCTTGGCCAGGTTGCCGGAAATCGTCTTGTCTTCGATACGCTGCAGCAAGCCGGCAAACTCTGGTGCCGCGACTGGACTGCGCGCGACTTCGAGGGCCGCCTTGTTCAATGCCCCGAGCAAAGTGCCAGTGATCCAGTTAGCAGCAAGCTGCGGTGATACCGATGACGCGCACGCTTCGAAGAAATCGGCCAGCGCACGCTGCGACGTCAATACCGTGGCATCCTCCGCGCGAACATCCAGTGTGGCCATGAAGCGCTCACGCCGCGCGGCCGGTAGTTCGGGTAAGGACGCGCGCACCGACTCAACGTACTCGTCACTCAATACGACCGGCAACAGATCCGGGTCCGGGAAGTAACGATAGTCATTGGCCTCTTCCTTGCTGCGCATCGCGCGAGTCTCGTCCGCATCAGCATCGTACAGACGCGTCTCCTGAACGACTTCGCCACCGGCCTCGAGAATGTCTGCCTGACGTTCCACTTCATAGTTGCTCGCGCGCTCGATAAAACGAAACGAGTTCAGGTTTTTGATCTCAGCGCGCGTGCCCAGCGGCTCACCAGGTCGGCGGATCGACACGTTGGCATCGCACCGAAACGAACCTTCCTGCATGTTGCCGTCCGAGATACCGATATACCGAACGAGCTCATGGATCGTGCGCATGTAGCGAGCAGCCTCCGCCGCTGACGACAACTGCGGCTCCGACACGATCTCAAGCAACGGCGTACCCGCGCGATTCAGATCGATGCCACTTAGGTTCTGAAAGTTCTCATGCAACGATTTACCAGCGTCTTCCTCAAGGTGGGCGCGAGTCAGTTCCACGACCTTTGGCTCGCCGCTATCGCCTTCGATCACTACTTGTCCGCCCGCTACGATGGGCAGATCGAGTTGACTGATCTGGTAACCCTTTGGCAAGTCCGGGTAAAAGTAATTCTTGCGGGCAAAGACCGAATGCCGTGTGATATCGGCGTCGATTGCCAAACCAAACATCACTGCAAGCCGCACAGCCTCTTCGTTCAGCACCGGCAACACGCCCGGAAAGCCAAGATCAACGACGTTCGCCTGCGTATTGGGCGCTGCCCCGTAGGCGGTCGGTGCTGATGAGAAAATCTTGCTGTGAGTGGCGAGCTGCGCATGAATCTCAAGCCCGATGACGACTTCCCAGCTCATGCGTAGCCCTCCGGACACAGGCGGTGCCAATCACTGACCTGCTGATACTGATGCGCACAATGCAACATGCGCGCCTCTTCGAATGGCGGCGCGATGAGCTGTAAACCGACAGGCAATCCATCCACCAACCCACAAGGCACCGACATCGCGGGCAGACCTGCGAGGTTGGCACCGATGGTGTAGATGTCATTCAAATACATCGTGATCGGGTCGTCTGTTTTCTCGCCCAACGCAAACGCCGGTGTCGGCGTCGTTGGTCCCGCGATCAGATCGACTTCAGCAAACGCCTGCTGGAAGTCGGCACTGATCAGGCGGCGTACCTTTTGCGCTTTCAGGTAATAGGCATCGTAATAGCCTGCCGACAGCACATAAGTGCCCGTCATGATGCGACGCTTCACTTCGGCACCAAATCCTTCGGCGCGAGAGCGCGTGTACAAATCCTGAAGATCGACCGGGTCTGCGACCCGATGACCAAACCGAATGCCATCAAAGCGGGATAAGTTTGACGAGCATTCCGCGGGCGCAACCACATAATACGTCGGCACCGACAAGCCGATGTTGCGAAGGGAGATGCGTTTGATCTGCGCACCCTGTTCGGCCAGTGCCTGCAACGCGCGCTCGACACACTCGCGATTCGCATCGTCGAGCCCTTCGCCCATGAATTCCTCGACCACGCCGATACGTAAGCCGGATATGGGATGATCAAGCGCGGATTGATAGTCATCGACCGAACGATCCACACTCGTCGAGTCTGCGGGATCGAACCCGGACATGACCCCGAGCATCAATGCAGCATCCTCGGCGCTGCGCGTGAGCGTGCCCGCCTGATCGAGGCTGCTTGCAAATGCGATCATGCCATATCGAGAGATGCGTCCATAAGTCGGCTTCAACCCCGTTAACCCGGTCAATGCAGCCGGCTGACGAATCGAACCTCCGGTATCAGTGCCAGTCGCCGCGCCAACCAGACGCGCAGCGACCGCGGCCGCAGAGCCACCAGAGGAACCGCCGGGTGACAAACTGTGACGCCACGGATTGTGCACATCACCAAAGTAGCTCGTCTCGTTGGAAGAGCCCATGGCGAATTCGTCCATGTTGGTCTTGCCAATCAGTACCGCACCGGCATCCGCCAACTGGCAAACAGCGGTGGCGGAATACGGCGGCACGAAGTTCTCGAGCATGCGGCTACCGCAAGTCGTACGCACCCCTTCCGTGCAAAAGATGTCCTTGTGCGCAATGGGCAAACCGGTCAATGGACCCGCGCTGCCATCGGCAATTTTTCGGTCCGCGGCATCTGCTGCCTCCAGCGCCGCGTCGGCCTGAACGGTCACAAAACTATTCAGAGCACCGTCCATGCCCGCAATTCGGTCAAGGCTCGTCGTCACCAGGTCGCGCGAAGTGTATTCACCAGACACCAACCCGGCTCGCATTTCTGTCAGTGTCAGATCATGAAGCGCGGTCATTCAATGACCCTCGGGACCAGATACAGCCCTTCTTCAGCGTGGTTTGTCGTAGCTTGCAGACGCTCACGATCAATATTCGCGTCAGCCACGTCGACGCGCAGCCGCTGTGCCTGATCGAGCGGATGCGCCATTGGCGATACATCGTCGGTGTCGATGGACTGTAGCTGGGCCACAAACTCAACGATACTGCCGAGCTTAGCCGTGAAGTCGGCATGTTCGTCCTGTTCGAACCGGAGTCGAGACAAGACGGCCAGTTTGTCAATGTCGTCGCTAGTTACCGACATCGAAATCTCCTGTATTTGCTGTGGATGATCGCCAAAACGCGCGGCGACCGACAGATCGGCAAGAATACACTCAGCCTTGCCGATTGTCCCCCCCGTTGCTAGAGTTCACGGAATTTTTCGGGGCTGGACCCACAACACAATGTTCAAGAACCTTCTCGGGTATTTTTCCCACGATTTGTCCATCGATCTGGGCACCGCAAACACGCTGATTTACGTTCGGGGCGAGGGTATCGTTCTGGACGAACCGTCCGTGGTCGCGATCCGCGAAGAATTCGGCAGTGGCGGTCGACGCGTCGAGGCCGTGGGTCAGGACGCCAAGAACATGCTCGGCCGCACGCCTGGCAACATCACGGCTATTCGTCCGCTGAAAGACGGCGTAATCGCCGATTTCACCGTCACAGAGAAGATGCTGCAGACGTTCATTAAGAAGGTGCACGGCAATCGCTTTTTCACGCCGCGCTCGCGGGTGCTGATCTGTGTGCCGTACGGGTCGACGCAGGTCGAACGTCGCGCCATTCAGGAGTCCGCCGAGGGCGCCGGCGCCAGCAAAGTCATTTTGATTGCCGAACCGATGGCCGCCGCGATCGGCGCGGGTATGCCCGTGCATGAAGCGCGCGGTTCGATGGTACTCGACATCGGTGGCGGCACCTCGGAGGTCGCCGTCATTTCATTGAACGGTATTGTTTACGCGGCATCCGTCCGCGTCGGTGGTGATCGTTTTGATGAAGCGATCACAAACTACGTGCGGCGCAATTACGGCATCCTGATTGGGGAAGCAACTGCCGAACGCATTAAGCACGAGATCGGTTCTGCCTATCCGGGCGCCGAGGTGCTGGAGATTTCGGTCAAGGGTCGCAACCTGTCGGAAGGTGTGCCGCGCAGCTTTACGCTGAACAGCAATGAAATCCTCGAGGCTTTACAAGAACCGTTGCAAGGTATCGTTGGTGCGGTCAAGGAAGCGCTCGAACAAACGCCACCCGAACTGGGTGCCGATGTCGCTGAGCGCGGCATTGTCCTCACCGGCGGCGGCGCGATGTTGCGAGACCTCGACAAACTATTGATGGAAGAAACCGGGCTTCCGGTTGTGATCGCCGAAGACCCCCTCACCTGCGTAGCGCGTGGCGGTGGTCGCGCGCTTGAGCTTATGGACGAATACGGCCCGTCTGTTTTCGGCCTTAACTAAGGCCTGCGAACGCTATGCCAGCAGGCTCGAATGGCGTACATCGGCTCAGTCATGGCCGCGCACTCGGGCTGCGAACCTTCCTGCTTTCTCTCGCCTGTATCACGCTGATGATGCTCGACCTGCGTACCGACGTGGGCAAGCCGATTCGCAGCGTGCTGATGCAGATCACCTATCCGCTGCAGGCTGTCGCCGCATTGCCAGCCACGCTTGCCAACTGGAGCGGCGACTCGACCCGCTCGCGCGCGGAGCTCGCCTTAGAGAATGCGCGATTGAAGCGTGAGCGGCTGCTCGCCGATGCTCGTCTGCAACAACTGAACGTGATCATCGCAGAGAACGAACGTCTGCGCGCGATGCTCGACGCGCGACCGCGCCTCGGCACCGATGTGCAGGTCGCCCAGATTTTGGGAGTCGATGCCGATCGGTTTAGAAATCGCGTTGTCGTGAACAAGGGCGCCAGCGATGGCGTCGTCGCACAGCAGGCGATCATCGACGCGAACGGTATCGTCGGACAGATTGTGTCGGTCGGTCCGTATACCGCTAATGCGATGTTGATCAGCGATCCAGGGCACGCGATACAAGTCGAAGTCGTGCGCAATGGCCTGCGCACTGTCGCGTTCGGTGCGGGCGACAAAGACCAGCTCGAGATTCGATTCCTGCCGAATAATACGGACATCGTCGTTGGTGATTTGCTCGTGACGTCCAGTCTGGGCGGCGAGTTTCCGCCCGGCTATCCGGTCGCTGAAGTGACCGCCGTGGAGATCCGTCCGCGTCAGGAATTTGCCAAGGTGACTGCAACGCCAGTCGCGGCGTTGTCGCGGATGCGCGAAGTCCTGCTCCTTGCACCGCTCACCCCACCCGCCCCGGACGAGTCGAACGATGGCACCGAGTAGCCGCGAACGAACGTCTGTGGTCTATATCGCGCTGATCTTCGCGCTGGTGCTATCAGCAGTGCCGCTGCCGGAATTTCTGGCAGCGCATCGGCCTGATTGGGTGGCACTGGTTCTTTTGTACATGGCCATCTACACACCCGGGCACTGGTTGATGACCAGTGCGCTGATCGCCGGGCTGGTCATGGATGCCTTGTTTGGCGCACCGCTAGGCCAATACGCGCTGGCATTGATCGTCGCGTGCTATTTACCGCACAAATTGCATTTACGTCTGATGCTGGTGCCGATCTGGCAGGCAACGTTGACAGCACTGTTGTTCCTCGCTGTGTATCAATTTGTGTTGTTCTGGGTGAACGGTGCGACCAACAACGACATCGGGGCTGCGTTTCATCTTTGGCCCATCGTCAGTGCGATCATCGTCTGGCCGTTGACTTTGGTTATACTGGATACCGCGAGACTCGGGCGTCGCAAAAAGAGCTAGGCCGGACACTACGATGGCCAATTTGCAAGCAATCAAGGACACAGCCGCCGAACAACGGCTGTTTTTCGGTCGACTTCTACTCGCCCTGATCGGGGTACTGGTGGGCTGCGGCGTCGTGCTGGCGCGTCTGACACAACTGCAAGTCGTCGAGCATGAGCAATACGCGGCTCTGGCGCAAAGCAATCGCATACGCGTGGAGGCCGCGCCACCCACGCGCGGGGTGATCCTCGACCGCAACGGCGTCGTGCTCGCGCAAAACCTACCCGCCTACCAATTGGAGATGATTCCGGAGCAGGTACCGGACATGGATGCTGCGTTAGATGCGCTGCTGGCCGACGGTTTGCTCGACCCCGATCGCATCGAAGAAATTCGGGAACGCATCAGCCGGACCGCAAAATTCAATCCGGTCACACTGAAGTCGCGCATGAACGATCAGGAAATCGCCCGGTTTGCGATGCATAGACCTTATTTTCCCGGCATTGATATTCGCGCGCGTCTGATTCGCGATTACCCCCATGGCAAGCTGGCCGCGCATGTGATTGGCTATGTCGGCGGTCTTAGCCCGCAGGATCTGGCACGTATCGACCAGGCTAACTACGCAGGCACATCCCAGATCGGAAAGACCGGTATCGAACTGCACTACGAAAGCCTGCTGCATGGCACGGTCGGTCACAATCACGTGCAAACCACAGCCGACGGACGGGCGATTGCATCCGAAGTTCGCGATCAGCCGACGCCGGGTAAGAACATTTACCTGACGCTGGATCTGGAGCTGCAGCGGTTAGCGGAAATCCAACTCGATGGTCGCCGGGGCTCGATCGTCGCAATCGATCCTAACAATGGCGAAGTACTGGCGATGGCCAGTTCACCGGCCTACGACCCAAACAGTTTCGCACGCGGTATCAGTCAGCGTGACTACACCGCGTTACAGGAAAACCTGGACCGACCACTGTTCAATCGATCGATAGCGGGTCGCTACCCACCCGGCTCCACCATTAAGCCGATGCTGGGTTTCGGCGCTTTGATCAGCGGCAGAGCCAGTACGACTCGCACCATCAACTGCGAAGGCGTCTTCAGCTTGCCAGGCAGCACCCACCGTTATCGCGACTGGAAACCCGAGGGACACGGTCTCGTCGATTTACGTGATTCCATCGCGCAGTCATGCGACGTGTACTTTTATCAGTTGGCGCAGGACATGGACATTGACCTGATGCACGATCATCTCGTCAACTTCGGTCTGGGCAGCGTCACCGGCATCGAGATCCCGGGCGAAAAGAACGGCATCGTTCCATCACGCGACTGGAAGCGACAGAATTTTCAGCGGCGCGCCGACCGCGTGTGGTTTCCCGGCGAAACGGTCATCGCATCGATCGGGCAAGGCTATATGCTCGCAACGCCGCTGCAGCTCGCCCATGCCACCGCCACACTCAGCATGCGTGGCATCCGCATGCGCCCGCATCTGACAATGGCGGTCGGTGACGCACTCAACAACGACATGCTGCAAACCGAACCGGAGTCATTGCCGAGCATCCCCGGCGGCGGCGACGAACATACCTGGCAGCACATTATCGATGCGATGCAGGACGTGTTGCAGTCCCCACGGGGGTCCGCGTATGCAACGGGCGTCGGTGCGGACTACACGATTGCCGGCAAGTCGGGTACCGCGCAGGTGTTTACCGTCGCGCAGGAAGAGAAATATGACGATCTCGAGCTCGATGAGCGACTGAAAGATCACGCATTGTTTATCGCTTTCGCGCCGATCGAAGCACCGACGATCGCCGTCGCCGTCGTCATCGAGAATGGCAGTAGCGGCAGCTCCGTTGCAGCGCCGGTCGCCAAAGCGCTCACCGACCTCTGGCTGGCCCGCAGGGACCGGACACCATGATGTTCAAGGACACCACAGAGTTCCGACAGGCGGAAGGCACGCGCGCTACCCCGTGGCTTCAACGGCTACACCTCGACGGCCCGTTGTTGGCCGGTGTGCTGTTACTCGCCGGTTTCGGACTCATCGTTCTTTACAGCGCTTCCGGGCAAAACGTGGCGCAGGTGACGGCTCAGGCCGTGCGTCTGGCTGTCGCGATCGTGGCGATGGTGGTACTCGCACAGTTTCAGCCAGCGACCTATCGTCGCTGGGCCGTGGTTGGCTACGGACTCGGCCTCGCACTATTACTGATGGTGTTAATCGCTGGCGTTACCGGCAAAGGCGCCCAGCGTTGGATCTACATTGGCTTTCGCTTTCAGCCCTCCGAGATCATGAAAATTGCGGTCCCGCTGATGGCAGCCGCCTATTTGCACACGCGGCCGCTTCCCCCGAGCTTCCGGTCATTATTAATGCTGCTCGCCATTGTCGCCGCACCGGTATTGCTGATCGCGCGCCAACCCGACCTTGGCGCCGCGATTCTGATCGGAGCGTCAGGCTGCATCGTCATCCTGC
>ERZ1740062.306-NODE-306-length-32398-cov-15.487617_pt1 | contig 32398 bp, 29 predicted proteins | sample MGYA00581741_ERZ1740062 | MGnify/ENA primary metagenome ERZ1740062 (study PRJEB43018, sample SAMN04849747) | marine metagenome | isolation source: floating plastic debris | place: Pacific Ocean | collected 2008-09-01 | study: EMG produced TPA metagenomics...
TTTAGTCTCAAATGTACACTGCATAACGTTTTTGTATTTATTCAGCAAGCCCTACGTAACTGATGGGTGGAAAGTTTATCCAGGTTATATTCCAGAAGGTGATCAAATCATTTGCAAAACTTACATGACCAGAGTAGAAGGAGAGAATACAAGGTTGAGACACTACCTAGCTCGATTGAAACGAAAGACTCTTTGCTATTCTAAATCTGAAGTAATGCTCAGACATTCAATTCGATTGCTGATTCATTATCTTAAATTTTGGGATGTCCCAGTTCCTTATGTAAAAAAGTATTCTTACTTTTAGCGATCACCTATGGTGGATGCTACCGCATCATCGCTTACAGCGGGTGCTACCGCACCATCGCCCTTCTGGCGGGCACCTATGTGCCATCGCTTCGCACCACCCCTTGGAATCATCACATTTCCTCATAATCATACTTCCATTCACCAACACCTTATTTAAGTAAGTCGGTACAAATAAATCAAACTATGTAACGAATTATAAACAAGACTCAAGACCTTGCGTAAAGCCTGACGGCATAGCTGAAGCTTAAGACGTAGTCTGCTCGATAGAGCTTATACTTCGTTCCACTACGTTCCACTCGTAATGACATACCTTTAATTTTTAACGCCGACCTACTTAACTGACAGTCATGGATTATTGTATTCAATCTTTTCATAAAACTTAGATAGGCAATACACATCCAAATAGATTATACATAAAATTATTTTTTTGAATATAAAGCAACTTTTGCTACATCTGTTAAACAAAGTAATTTCGTGAGATAAATGAATAAATTCTCATTATTAATGAGATTGTCGTCAATTAGACTTTTTTTTGTTACTTCTATCACTCAGCACTGAAAGTTTAAGTATAGATTCATTGCATTTTTTACGTATATAAATTATTTTGTTACACATTTAAAATAAAAATACAGCATTTAAACTGATAAAAAAATCTGAAATCTTTCTGATATTTGTTATCGCTATATTTAAAGTTTGTAACCTAATATAGCGATCGCAAAAAAAGTAGTTGTAATACTTGGCATCAAAACTGTGCTTTCAATTCCAATTACTTCAAAAATTTCTGCTTCCTTTAGCATTACAGTTTTACTTTATATTTTCTCAATATAAACAAACAGGCAGTAGACATTGAGCGATGGTGCATTCTTCAACCGCCATATATTTTTCCTAGTTCACCTTCATGAAAGTAGTTATAGTAACTACAAGATTGCGATTCACATTTTTCTACTCACCATTCACCATTTCCAACACTTTCACAGCTTTTTATGAATACAGATTGGCAAACTCAGGATAGATTTTTAGAACTGCGCTCCAAATGGATGACACTAATTGGCGAACATCTCCAAGATGAGACAGGGCAAGTTCTCGAATACTGGCGGATAGAAAAAGCAGACTCGGTAGTTATTTTACCAATTCAAAACCAAAAGCTAATTTTACCGTTACCAACTTATCGTCCAGGAATGGGAGAAAAAACCCTTGATTTCCCCGGAGGAAGGGTGGAAGAGGGAGAGGAAGTTATTAAAGTTGTGCCCAAAATTCTGCAACGAGAATTAGGAATTACATCGGAAAGTATTTCCCAACTGACACCCTTAAATACCCAGGGTTGGACTATAAATAGTTCCTTCTCTAATCAGAAATTATTTGGCTTTGTTGCTGAACTAGAAGCCACTGTACAAATTCCATCAAATTTACTTGGAGCTATGTACCTGATTAATCAAGATAGTATGGCATCCTTACTTAATTCCTTGAAATGCTTGCAATGTCGAACTGTATTGTTGGAGTGGTGGACAAAATCAAATCTTGGAATTTGACAATTTGAAAATACCTCCTTGGATACTCCTTGGGTAAGTCCTAAATATTTTGAGCGTTGAAGAAAGGTCTTTCTCAGTTTTCTCATTTAACTCTTAAGTTATCCTCAGTTAGTCATCATTACTTCCTCAGCATCTTCCTCGATATTAGTAATCAAGGAAAGAGAAACAAACCAACAACCACCGAGGAAAAATCATGAAACTTAACAAATTTGCTGCTTCTACAATTACATCAATCATATTATTAGGTAGCATTGGACAATTAGCAATCAATGTGCAACCAGTAAGAGCCAATCATCCCAGCAGTGGTTTTGAGTTATCAAGAAAGCCCAGACAATCAAAGTCTTTACTTGCATCTGGTAAATTTGTTAAGGCAGAGAAAGCAACCACTGGTAATGCTAAAATCTTTAGCATTAATGGCAAGCGTTATCTCAGGCTATCTAAAGAATTTAGCACTGGAAACGGTCCTGATGTAAAAATTATCTTACATAAAAATAACAGCGTACCTGCAAATATTAAAGAAGGAAACTATATTAGCCTTGCACCAATCAAAAGCTTCAATGGTTCTCAAACCTATGCAATTCCATCTAATATAAATCTTGATAACTATAAATCTGTAGGAATCTGGTGTGAAGAGTTTAACGCTACTTTCGGTTACGCTAGCTTGCAGGATGCTTAAGTTAAAAGTTTTATTCTATACTTAAAATTTATACGTATTTTTTATTCTTCTAATACCACACATTATTTGCGATCGCAGCCAGTTTAATTATCTAGTGCTGCTTTTTTCTTTTTTATATTTAAGGGTTTTATTACCAAAATTGAAATCACAGTATCATGAAGATTTCAGCTTATCCCAAGTTTAGATTTATTAGCCCCCTCTCCAAAATGGAGAGGGGTTGGGAGAGGTTCTCCTAAAGAGCAGACAAAATCTTTTCTGTATACTGCTTCTTGGGTTGTAAACCAGCAAGTTGTGTTAATATTTGCTGTTGTTTAAGTAAAACTACTGTTGGAGCACTTCTAACTCCATGTTCAATAGCTAATTCAGGTTCTTCGGTCATATCGAGTTCTACTATATGCAATTTTCCTGCATTATCAGTAGCTATCTGCTTTAATACCGGTTCTAGCGTCTTACAGGAGGGACAATATGGAGCAACAAACTTGAGGATGATTAGACAGTTAGACTCTTGTTGTAACCATTCCAAAGCTGCTTTTCCTGTAAAGAAGCTTTGATCGAGAGAAAAAGTATCTTGCATATCTGTCTCCAAAATAAATGTCTAATAAACTTCTAAAATCTTCTAAATTCAATGAAATATCATCCAAATACTGGATATATCAGCACAAGTCATAGCTAGGGACATATAAGAAAGCTCTATTGATTGCCCTTTATAGTAAATCTCTTGGAGGATGTTTGAATCCTTTATTATTACTGTTTTTAAATACCAAAAATAACAGCGAATACTAGCTTCCAATAAACCACTGAGTTCCTGTAAATAGGTAATATCCACCGGTAAAAATTAGTGCAATAGAGCCGAAACGGATAATCCCCTCAGAATGCTTTAAAAGTTTGTTACTCTGTTTTGCAAGTCCTGTAAATAGACTCGCTAGGAATATCAAAATAGTATAACCTAAAGCATAACTGACCATTGTCAGGGTACCTAATATCTGCGAACCCGTTCCTGCTGCTGCTGCTAATACTGCAAATAATACCGGACTAGCACAGGGAGAACTAACTAAAGCAAAAGTTAAACCAACCCCATAGGGTCCTGCTTGGGGAATATTTACATTCATCTGGGGTAAAGGTATTTTCACTACACCCATCAACCATAAACCCATGATACCCATAATTATTCCCACAACTATATTAATATAGCCCCGGTAATCCACCATTACTGCTCCAGCAAAGGATGAAGCTAAACCAAATAGGCTTAAAATAGTGACTGCCCCTAAGACAAATAGACCAGCCTTAGTAAAAGCATCCCAACGAGACTTAATCTTCAGAGTCCCGATATAGCTGAGATTAACCGGTAAAAGAGCTAAAATACAGGGAGATACACTAGCGATCACTCCACCAGTAAATGCTAAAGGTAGTAATATTAAAGGATTCGCAGTATCTTGCTGGTCAAACCACTTTTGATAACGGTTTTCGATGAGTGAAATTAGTCTTTCGACCGGATGAGCGATCGCAGGTCCCAAGGTAAGAACTACAATTAATGCGATCACTCCCAATCCACCATAAATCAGCCATTTTTTACGTCTTCGAGAACCTGGGGAGATATTTTCCTCAGTTGAAGATTGGGACATTTTATTCATAGAGCTTTCTTTCATAGAGCTTTCTTATAAGTTGTGAAGATTATTAAATATAGAGATTTATTTACCCCAAAATGAGGGGCAAAAAAACTATTATTCAATTAACTTTTAGCTAAAGCAGCATCAATCACCTTGGTGTAGTCATCCTTGTTGGGATTATTCTTAAACATTGTTAAAACGTCTCCAGTTGCTGGATCTATAATTGCAACTGTACTTGTTTTACTCTTAGTTTTTTCGAGAAATTTACCCAAACCAAGTTTTTCTGCCTGTGCTTTGGTCTGTGTAACTTTGGCTTTATCAGTTACATCTAACACAACAAAATTAACTTTCCCTGAGTATTCATTCTTAAGCTCTGTAAGAGTTGGAGCAATATTTTTACAACCAGCGCACCAGGTCGCAAACACATCCACCAAGACAGGTTTACCTTGAAGTTCTTGTGCTAAAGGTCCTCCCACAGAATCCAGTTTTCCTGCACAGGGATTCTTTGCAGCACAGGGATTCTTCGCAGCGCAAGGATTCTTAGAACCACAGGGATTTGCATTAGACACCTCGGTAGAAGATGGATTTTGGGAAGCACTATCCGAGCTTGCATTGCATGATACTGTCAAAACCAGAGCACTCGCACAAAGTAGACCAAGTAAAAATTTAGTAGGCTTGTACATTAGTTTATTTTTATCCTCACATTTGTATTCAAAGATGCACTCACAGTTTTACCTCAAAGTCAAAAACTGTTTTTTTGTGCTTCTGTTTATTAAGACGACTGAGTTATGAAATTGGATTTAATAAAATTTATTTTAAATTTTTCTACTCTGAGGAGCTTTGTATTGAACAAGTATCTCCTACCTGTGAGAGGTTTGAAGCAACCATGGTTAATTTTAGAATTATTCAGGACTTACGCAACTAGATTTTGTCAAGTCGCTTCGCTCCAATTCAAAATTCAAAATTCCGGCATTCGAATCAGTGGGGGTTTGTACCCGAAATTAATTAATTCAAAATTTTTGAATTCTTCAAAATGGTCAAGCATTCTAATCAGTATTTTAGGTCTTGTGGTTTTACAACCTATGATCAGGGGATTATTGAATGCTACAAAGCCATGTTAATTTTGAGTTTTGCGGCAGAGGTATTGCATCTGAAGCGACCAAAGCACTTGCTCTGAGTCTATCTAAACACCAAGAGGTTCAAGCATATTTTTATCCAGAAAATAGAGCGGCTCATAAGGTTGCAATAAACAGTAGTTTTGATTGTAGAGGTCTTTCAATGCACAAAAATTTTGGCTTTGAAGGTATTCTGTTTATTTACAATTATCATACTACCTTCTAATTAGGAAAAATAGCTCAGCTATCTTTTTTCCTAATTTCTTCTAGTTTCTTCTTAAATGGAATAGAACCACATATTTTCAAGAGTCAAGGTACAGATTATCTAAGGGCATTTATGGTTTTTATACAGGTTGATTACCTTTCCTGTTGAAATAATTATATCAAAGCAGCGGCAGGATAAATCCTGCTACGCCGCTTTTATCCCCGGTTTAAAAGCACAGGGTTTTCAGCATTCTTCTTATAATCCTACTTCCTTTTCCCTTTACTCAACAAGTTGTACATTTGCAACTTCATCGATATATCCTAATTCCTTAAGTTTCTTCAAAACATTGGATACACTCTCATCTAACTCCTCAAGGTCAGTACGACATTCTACTGTAGGATTTAAAGGAGGCTCGTAAGGGTCATCGATTCCTGTAAAATTTTTAATTTCTCCAGATCTAGCGCGTTTATAAAGTCCTTTAACATCCCTTTCTTCACATACTTTCAAAGGAGCATTTACGTATACTTCAACAAAATCTCCAATTTTGTTCTTAATCTCTTCACGAATTTCACGATATGGGGAAATGGCTGAGACCAGGACAATTACGCCATTTCTGGTTAGTAAATGAGCCACAAATCCAATACGACGAATATTTTCATCTCTATCAGCTTTACTAAAACCTAACCCCTTAGTAAGATTCTCGCGTACTATATCACCATCTAAAACTTCTATTTTGCATTCCTGAGCACGTAGTTTTTCTGCAACTGCTTTGGTAATAGTTGTTTTTCCCGCACCACTCAATCCAGTGAACCATACAGCAACACCACTTTGATTCATAATTCATTTTCTCCTAATAAATAACAATCAATTTAGAACAATTTAATGTAAATACTTATCATTAAATACACTTAAATAGTGCACTATATATGTTTACATTCAGTCTCGCTTCATCAGGAAAATTATTATGCGTATCATGTATTTGAAAGTACATTTTTTAGAAGGGATTGACTAGTAAATTTCCTGTCAATACATACAATATGTACTTACATGTAATATGGTCAACTAGACCTAATCCAGATGGCAATTTAAAGAGATATAGATTGGATTTCTAATATTTTATTTTTAATACATATTTTTAATAAATAATTTACATAATTGAATAAATTAAAAACCCTGAAACTCCTTAAGCGCCAGTGGTTTTACTTATTTTAGAAAACCGAGTGTAATATAACACATTTTTTTATGAGTGACCATTCTGAGTGTGTAAGATTCAAATCTGACACTAATACCATGAACTAACAATTAATTTATTGTAACCATAGTTACAATCTACATAATGAGAATTATATAAATTTATGTTTATTTTACTGAAATGGTACAGATTTAGAAGTGAATTGTAGTAAAAATAATACTGGATTGTTTAAGTAAGAAAAATCATACACTCAAATTAAAATACGTTAAATATATATGTATCACTTCATTAATAAATACGTAATTATGAGAAACCAATGCGGGAACATGAGTACAGAATAATATTAACCAGAATTTCTTACTGATATTGCCCTTACTGGGTAATATAAGAAATCTGTGCCAAGCAAAGTTTTTCCGTCAATTAATCTAAGTATCATATTATTACACAAATATCTATAAATAATAAAAGCCTAAAAATATAAAAAAGTAATTTTATTTACCTTGAAAAAAGAAATATAGCAGATATTTTAGTCGATCCAATAAATTAAATATGAGCATTTTTTTGACTCTTGCTATAGTCTTTCTTACCCTGATTAGTTTTATTTGGGAAATACTACCAATTGATATTACAGCGATCGCGGTAATGATCATGTTGATGATCACGGGATTGGTAACTCCCCAAGAAGGTATTTCTGGTTTCGGAAATTCAGCAACTATCACCGTTATGGCTATGTTTATTCTGAGTTCAGGAATAGCTAGAACCGGTGCAATTGATGTAGTGAAGCAATTGCTGATAAGTGGGGGAGGAAAAAATTCTCGGAAACAAATTTTAGTAGTGGGGATAATCGCAGGTCCAATTAGCGCTCTGATCAATAATACTGCTGTAGTGGCAGTTTTTTTACCGGTAGTAGAAGATTGGTGCGATAAACAAAGGATTTCTCCATCAAAATTGTTGATACCCCTATCATTTGTAACAATTCTCGGAGGAATGTTAACTTCCATCGGAACATCTACGAACGTTTTAGCAAGCGACTTATCTGAGAAACTTGGGTATGGTGCTTTTAGTCTATTTCAATTTACTAGCTTGGGATTGATTATTTTTATTGTAGGTTTGACCTACTTAGCTTTAGCTGCACCTAGAATATTACCCGATCGTAAAATTCCTAATACCAGCGCAATTAATCAAAAATATGACCTCCAAGACTATGTGAGTGAAATAGCGATCGCCAAAAATTCTGTTTTAATCGGAAAAACATTACGTCAAACCCAACTGCAAAGAAAATTTGATTTAGATGTACTCGAACTAATACGGGACGATGATCATTTTCCTCAACCCATAGCAAATAAGGTTTTACAGCTAGGAGATACTTTAGTAGTCCGGGGTAGTAGAGAATGTCTTTTAAAAGTAAAAGATGAAGAAGGGATCGAACTCTTACCAGATATGAAATTTGGTCAGACAGCTTGGGACAAGAATTTGCGTTCTAATGAAGAAGGTATTGTAGAAGTTCTTATTCTGACGAGTTCTAATTTAATTGGTTCTACATTAAAGGATATTAGATTTCGACAACGCTACAATACTACCGTCTTAGCAATCCGTCGTGGAGATGCATTAGTTAGAGATAGACTAGGAAAGGTAAAATTACGTTTTGGGGATTTATTACTGCTGCAAGGACCAAATGAAAGTATTCTTGGACTTCAAACCAGTAGAGATTTATTGGTGATAGGAGAAAGAGATATAGAAACACTACGAAGAGACAAAGCTGGTATAGCTGTAGCTATTGGTCTAGGGGTAGTAGTTCTGACTGCATTGAATTTATTACCGATATTAGTAAGCGCTTTATTAGGAGTACTGTTAATGGTAGTTACAGGTTGTCTAAAACCTGGTGAAATATATCAAGCAGTACGTTGGGATATTATTTTTCTCTTAGCTGGTCTAATTCCTCTGGGAATTGCAATGGATAATTCTGGAACAACTCAATGGTTAGCTCAGAATTTAATTACTATGGGGGGGAAGCTTTCAGGATACTGGCTGTTAACTTTATTTTATATTGTGACTGTTTTAATTACAGAAGTTTTATCTAATAATGCTTCTGTAGTATTACTTTTACCTGTAGCAGTAGAGGTTGCAAAAAATCTTGGTTTCAATCCAATGGCTTTTATATTAGTAGTAACTTTTGCAGCTTCTAGCAGTTTTATGACTCCTATTGGCTATCAAACTAACACCATGGTCTATAGTGCTGGTGGTTATAAGTTTCTAGATTTTGCCAAAATAGGTGCTCCCCTAAGTTTAATTATGAGTTTTATAGTTCCTCAGTTAATTATTATTTTGTATGGTTTGTAAGTTTAATAATAATAATTAATTAATTATTTATTTAATTATTTGTGGATTATACGGTTAGTTAAAAACTACATAAAAGTTATATTTAATATAAGTATTACTAATTAAATATATTTGTAAAAATGCAGAATCCAATTTTTATTCTTGGTTCTCATAAAAGTGGTTCTAGTCTGATTAGAAGTATGCTGGATAATCACCCAGAACTATTTGTTATTCCTACTGAGAGCCATTACTTTCAATATACTGGTCATTGGGTAGATTACAGACTACGATATGCATCACCGAAAGACATGGATAAGCAGTCTTTAATTGAGTCACTTATCCAGTTAGTTGAGAGAAAAAATAATCATTCTGACCCATATGGTGACTCAGTTATTAATGGAAAATTCAATGTAGCAAAATTCAAAGCATTTCTGGAGGAAAGTTGTTTTGAATCTCCTCAAGAGCTTTTTGAAAATTATGTGAAAGGGTTACATTTATCTTTAACAGGTGAGTATCTGCCTGAACATATAAATCCTGTCGAAAAGTCAGTTGAACATGCCGAATTTGCTGTCTTTCTACAACAGATGTTTCCGGCTTGTCGCTTTATTCATATAGTACGTAATCCCTATGCTAGCCTTGTTGCGATTCGTAAGTCTAAGACCAAGAAAAACTATCCACTTGTATCTGATTTTGTCTTGTCATTGCAAAATTCTTACTATAACCTTTACAAAAATCAGCGATTACTTAGCAATTATTTAGTTGTTACATATGAAGACCTTTTAACCCATACCGAAAAGACGATGCAGACGATTGCAAATTTTCTGGACATCAAGTTTGTGGATTCACTTCTGACACCAACACTCATGGGTGGTTCTTGGAATGGTAATAGTTCTAGTGGTGTAGGTTTTACAAAAATTTCATCTGCACCTCTGGAAAAATGGAAGAGTCAGATAAATGATTTAGAAATTCGGTTAGTCAATAGTTTTTTACAACCAGTATTAGAAAAATTTGGTTATGAGCAGCTAAAACCAAAAAAATCCAAATTTTACCCAATTACAGGTGAAGGTTTAGAGACCTATCTGAAGAATCGTTCACTGCTCTGGTTGGAGCCAATTCCTTCTCGGAGTCCATAATGTTGGATTTGAGTATAAGCCGTATATTATATATTTTATTATTAAATGTATAAGTTCGGAAATTATAGTTTATGTGGCTTAGGAAGTTACTTGTTGACACTCTTCACCACAAAGGTAAGTTTGTTTTAGGTTTCCGGAGAGAAGATTCTTGCTTGAACGAACCCAGATAAAATTCTAAAATTTCTTTCATTGATAATCTATGTACATTAAGGATATTACCCTTTCTTTCATTTCAGGACTCGCAGGGTGATATTCTTTTCTTTCCTTAAGTTATTATTAAATGGTTCTCCGTCCTAAAAAACATATTGTAAAATCCTTAAATAGGAATGATTTGAGTATTTATTAGAAAATGTGTTAGTTTGATTCGTTGCAAGATTGAGTTAAATTTTGTAGCAGGACCCCCGCAAAAGCGAGTACTTTGAATTTTTAATCCCCCTGCAGAGCTTGAATAAGAGATAATAAGAGTAGGAAAGGGAAAAATATTTATTTAAAAATATTTATAAAAATATTTATTTACTACAATTAAATCCAATCGTCTTTCCCAGTCGTCATAAAAATAGATAACACTCTCAAGAGTTAGTACTTCTTGGTTTAATGTCTTGGTTGAATTTTTTGATTCAATTCTTGATTTAGTCTGGAAAAGAGGTGATGAAACAACAAAATATCCTTACAATGCTCCTGTATTAATTTAGACTTGACTTTTTAGCATGGAGCCTAAATTTTCTCAATCAGATTCCTCGGAGGTTTCATCAAATAGCGATGAAGCTTTATTTGAAGCTTTAAAAACTGGTGACTCTTCAGCATTGGCTGTTTTATTCAATCGTCACGGTCGTCTAGTTTATGGACTAGCGTTGAAGATTTTAGGAAACTCCCAAGAAGCTGAGGACTTGACTCAGGAAATTTTTCTCAATTTTTGGCGTAAAGCATCTAGCAATCCTGACTGTCGGTTTTTCGTACGTTATTTAGTAACGATAACGCGATCGCGGTCAATTGATAAACTGCGTGCTCGTAAAAGACAACTCAAACTTGTGGAAACATGGGGACAGACAATGACTACTCAAGACAAACCCGAACCATCACCGATTGAGAAAGCTACTTTTGCTGAGCGATCGCAACGAGTTATTAATGCTCTTTCGCAGTTACCCCAAAAACAGCGTCAGGTAATTGAGTTAGCTTATAACCAAGGACTAAGTCACTCAGAAATAGCCAAACATTTGGATATTCCTTTAGGTACGGTAAAAACCTGCACTCGTCAGGGATTAATAAAACTTAAGCGCATTTTATTAGATGCCGATCTATTATATGAATAAGTCTTTTAATTTAGAGTATACAAGAAATCTAGCTGCGGGATTTGTGGTTGATGACCTCACTCCCGAAGAGAATGAAGAATTTCGTCGGTTGCTCGAAATACATCCAGAAATAATTGCAGAGATTGATGATTTGCAGGAGGTCCTGCGACAGGTTGTAGATGGTTTTACTGAGGTAGAAGCACCGACTCACCTACTATCAAAAATTCTTGAGCAAGTTGAAGTCTCCCAGGAAGAAAGTCTAGGGAGAACTGTTATTAATAATGCTGAAGTTAAACAAACTAATATAACTGCTAATCAAACTAATATAAACAATACAAGTAATACAAGTAATATAAATAATAATTCACCATTTAGGTTATTCGCTTTATCGCGAACAAAAATAGCTATTGGTGTTACTGCTCTATTTGCTCTATTTATAAGTATTGATAATTACCGTTTACGGCATAATCTAAGTATTGCTACTGGGCAGAATCAGGAATTGCAACGGAATCTCAACCAAGCGCAAGTAGTTAAAAGTCTACTTCAAAATTCCCAAACCCGATTATTTACTTTGCAAGGAGTTAATTCTACTAAATCCGGTTCAGGGAGAATGATTGTCAATCCGAAACAGCAAAAAGCGCTGATGCTTTTCCAAAATTTACCTGCTCCACCCGCAGGAAATGCCTATGTATTATGGACGGTAGTTGATAGTAAGAAGATACATTGCGGTAAGGTTAAGCCTTACTCCTGGGGAAATGCATCCTATGAAGTACCGTTTACGGATGAGTTGTATGAAGAATTTTACCACCCAGAGTTTTCTGGAATAATTCTGACTTTAGAGAAAGATCCAAATGTTTCTCGTCCGACGGGGACTGTGATAATGCGGAGTTCGCAGATTTAAAGTTTCCAATGCTGAACAATTAACTTTCGTGGCTAATATTATTGTAGCCCCAGGCTAGAAGTCTGCGGGCTTTTTTTTACGTTGGGATAATCTCTTGAAAATCATGTTTTATTGTTAACTTAACCGACTTGATTAAAATGTGCAATTTATACAGAAATATTTAAGTTTAATACATTGAATTGAGGAAGAGAACCCTATTATTGGCTTGATTATAGTAACTCTAAAAGTAAGTAAGGCTGATAGTAGTAAATTTAATGTCGTATATCGATAAAATTCGCTATGTCTTTCTTATTTTTGGATCAGTTTGAGAATATTTATTTAAATTGTTTGAAAAATCTTTCTGTTTTACATACAGATTCAGATGCTGAAAAATTATATGTTCTTTTTTTACTTTTAGGTCTGGTACTAGGATATCTATTAAAAGATAGAAAAAACAGTTTTATCCAAATTAATTTATATTGCAGTCTTAATAGCAATAATTTTAATCATAATGGTAACGATAATTTAAGTAACAATGAAGGTAATCAAGATAATCTGAATAATAATGGTAATGATAACGGTAATGGTAATGCCACTGTTGATAATCAGCAAAATACTGATATTCAAGGTAATTTAAGTAATCAGCCCCAGGATGAAGAAGAAAGTATATATAATTAATTCTGTATAAGCCTATATAAACTATATGCGATCGCTTCGACACCATCGCTCTATATAACCCCCCCCTTGGAATTATCTCTCCTATATCTTCTGCTCCCATCAAATATGATTTCTATAGATTTAGAATAGGACTTACGTACTCACAACCGAAAATAAGGTTTTGCGATTACTACACTCCGCTCGTAATGACCTAAACACATAGTAAGCACATAGTCCGTGGGTAAGGACTGTTAGAATATAATTCAAAATATAGCTGATTTATACAGGGGGAATAGATGGGAATATTTAGTGGTTTAATGGGTAACATATCTGAAGTTAATCCAGACAAGTTAGAAAAAGAATTAACGCCTTTGATGATAGAAGGTGAAAGGGTAAATAAGGTATTCAAACTAATTCGAGATTTGGTGATTCTAACAAATAAAAGAATAATATTAGTTGATAAACAAGGAATGACTGGTAGAAAAACTGAATATCTATCAATTCCGTATAAATCTATTAAATATTTTAGTAAAGAAAGCGCTGGAAATTTAGATTTAGATGCTGAGATTAAAATTTGGATTTCTGGAGATGATGCACCAAGAGAATTTCAGTTCAAAAGAGGTGATGCAGTAGATGAAGTGTATAGACTCTTAAGTTACTATACCCTCTAGAATTTACTCTGGAGAATTAGGGATTAAAAATATTAATACGCTACTGGAGTTAGAAAAAATAAGTCGCGATAATAATTTAAGGCGTATTTTATAAATTAGTCAGTAATCTCGTTTTTCTCAGGATGAATGTGAGTAGTGTTTCTTCTTGACCCAAGATGTCTGTTGTAACTTCCATACCTGCTTGAATATAATACTTTTGCAAATTTTTTTGCAAGTAATTGACTTCTGGTTCAATTGTCACATCATAATATGTAGAGGTTGATGAGTTATTTGAGGTGTTAATAGCATCGGCAGTTACTTCTCTCACCGCACCTTTGAGTGTACCGTAATCGGGGTAGGGATAGGCAGAAAATCGAATTTTTACTCTACCTTGTTGACAGTCTGCAACTTTTTTAAATTGACAAATTTGCACTTTACTGATGTCAGCAGATGCCACACGAGCTTTAATGATGAGAGAGGTATTTTTAGGGGCGATATAGGCGATCGCTTGTCCTGATTGTAGCACCTGTCCGGTGTTGCGTAATTCTAACTTGAGAATATGACCGGTAGCTGAAGCCTGAATGATAGTTTTTTGAATGTCAGCTAAAATTTGTTTCAGTTCTTTTTTTGTATTATTAATTGTGTCTTTAATTTCTGTTTGACGCTGTAATAAACTTCCTTTCTCTTGGAGTAAACGAGCTAAATTATTTTTTTTCCTAGCGTGTTCAGTGGCAATTTTTTCTTGAGCAATTGTCATCGCAGCATCGCTTGGATTCAATGCGGAGGATGCTTGCACTCGTTTAGCAACTGCTGCTGTTAAGGCTTGCTGTCTTTGCTTAATAACTTGTTTTTGACTCTCTATGGCGGCTTTTTGAGATTCTAAAACTTGCGCTTGTTGAGTTGCTGCAAGTTGTACTTCTTCTAGCTGGTTTTGCGAAATAGATCCAGACTGAGCAATGATTTGATAACGATCTCGTTTGACAATTGCCGCTTGATATGCTGCCTCTGCACTTTTAAAATTAGCTTCAATTGATTTTAGATCGGCTCGCGATCGCTGTAATTCATTTTGAGCAATTTTCAGATTTGCTTCGGCTTCTTGCCATTCACTGCTCACCGCGATTTTTTTATCTGAATACTCTCTTTGTGTTAAGTTTAATTCAGCTTTAGCGGCGGAAATTACACGTTCACCACGCTGATTCTCTGTAGTAATTTGCTGGTCTAAAGCGAGGATTTGAGCATTTATTTGGTTAAGCTGTTGCTGAGATTTTTGAATATTTCCTTGTAGTTGACTTTTTTTAGTTTGTAATTGGATGTCATCAAGAATTGCTAAAGATTCACCTTGGTTAACCAGTTGGTTGTCCCTGACAAAATTTTGCTTCACCGTTCCTGCTATTGCTGTCTGAACTATACGTAGTTCTCCAGTCGGACGAACAGTTCCAGGTGCTTTCACTGTTTGCTTATATCTTGTCAAAGCTGCAACACTCACAGCCATTCCCACCACACCTACTAACAAAAAACCTCCTAGTCGCGTCCAAATACCAATTTGAGGTAGGTATTCATCGGATTTTACACTAGGAAGACAAAAATTTTTGAGTTCTACCATCAATTCAACTTATTCCTGTTTTTAGCCAGGACTTCAGTCCCTTGATTTGAGAAACGGTAACAGTTAACTGTTTACACACTGATCTTTTCCAATGCAGCATTACAGTTAATGACGGGTGTATGTAGTGGATTACCACAGGTTGTGCATCCACCAGCAACAGATGACATGTCCTCATCACTCAGTTCAATCAACCCAGCGGGGTTCTCTGGTAGCTGTTGTAGTTCTTCGGTGCTAAGGGATGAGCGGTATTCTTCGTCTTTCCATGCACGGATAATATCTACAGACATATACACCTCCAAGTTATAGGGGATTAGGTCTTTCATTACCAGGAAATTAAAAACTGGCAAGTATTATTGATGACAATTTCATCAATATGAGAATAATAACCATTATCATTCTTATCGTCAACTAGGTTTTAGGAATGGGTGTATATTCAAGAGATGAGATAATCTAGGTGTTCGCCGGGGATGTTCAGCAATTCTGAGGGAGTGCCTTGCAGTTGCAGTTGCCCAGCTTCTAAGAGTACAATCTGGTCTGCACGTTTGATGACTTGGGGACGATGACTAATCAGGATTGTGGTTTTCCCTTGGCGATAAGCTAGTAACTGGTCTAAAACTATACTTTCACTTTTGGGATCTAGTCCAGCGGTGGATTCATCTAAAATCAAAATTGGTGGATGGGTAACTATCCCTCTAGCGATGGTTAATCTTTGCCTTTGTCCGCCGGAAAGGTTAGCCCCAAATTCACCTAAGATAGTTTGATATTTCTCGGGTAATTTACTAATAAATGTGTCTGCATCTGCTACCTGACAAGCTGTTACGACTTGTTCAAAGTTGACTTGGGGATTACCAAGACGCAAATTATCATCTATTGAGCGGCTCCAAAAATGAGCTTCTTGAGGAACTAGAATTACCTGTTGACGTAAGCAATCAGGTGATAAATCTTGAAGGTTGTAGCGATGAATGCGAATATTCCCTGATTGGGGACTGTACAACCCAGCTAGGAGCTTAGCGAGAGTACTCTTACCACACCCTGATTTGCCAATAATGGCTATCACTTTTTCCCCTGGAAGAGTTAAGGAGAAATCTTGCAATAAATCCACTCTCCCTGGATGGTGAAAATTGATAGAACTGCAAATAATCTCTGCATTATCGGGAATGTTGACAAAGGGTTTTTGATTGACTTCGGGAAATTCTGGGGTAGATTGAATCACTTCATTCAAACGTTCTGTAGCGGCTTGAGCGCGGGTAAATTCGGTGACAAAACCAACAACTGTATTGATTAAGGTAATAATTTGAGTATTTAAACTATTAAAAGCTAATAGTTGCCCTATACTGATTTCTCGATTAATTACTAATGTACTGCCGAACCACAACAAAATTATGCCGCCAGATGTGGCTACCCAACCAGAAAAAATATTATTAGTAATGACAATCTGTACGGTACGAAACATGAAGTTTGCTTGTCTACCGTAGCGAGTTTGAAATTCTTGCCAAAATTCTGGTGCTGCATTGGTGGTTTTAACAACTAATGCACCTTTGAATGTTTCTACTAAAATACCTTGATTTTCTGCAGCTATTCCTAGAACATTGCGAATTTTCTGTTGCAGACTGGGGAAGAAAATCACTGTGGATATGGGCATGAATAAAGCTATGAGTAATGAGGCTAGGGTGAGTTTAGGGCTATAAAATAGCATCAAAGATAATGAAGCGATCGCAATTAATAATTGACTGGGTAAAGTCACACCCACTTGCGACACTAATTGATTAATAGTTTGAATATCCCGTAATCTACTCACCACTTCACCACTGCGACGAGATTCATAATAAGACAAAGGCAAACGTAAAATAGTTCTGCCAAATTCTAAGACTAAGTCTAATTCCAAACGATGGGCAAAGTGTGCTACTAAGTTTCCTTGTACCCATTGCAAGGCACTACTAATTAAACTCATAGCTAAGACTCCCAGGACTATACCCGTGAGTAATTGGGTGTCTCCCCTTACCAAAACATCATCTGTAAGAATTTGGATCAGAAATGGCGAAAGTAAAGCTAATAAGCCGACGACAAAGTTAATTAGCAGTGCTTCTGCTAATATATGACGGTAACTAAATAGACGTTGCCCTAAGCGTTTCCATCCCCCGACTTTATTTCGATCATCTGCTTGAGAAAGAAAATCTGGGCGAGGCTCTAGCAGCAGCATCACTCCGTCACTCCAACCAGTTAATAGTGCTTCTTTAGTTAAATAACGCACACCCACCAGGGGGTCAGCGACAATATATTTTTTACCTCTACGTCCATATAATACAGTCCAATGATTACCTTTCCAGTGAATGATGGCTGGGAGCGGTATCTTTTGCCTGTCTACTAAATCAATAACAGCTTTCACGCCCCGCGCATCGAAACCTAAAACTTGCGCCCCTTGTTTGAGATTGAGTAAAGTTGTTCCTAATTGCCCTGTACCGGAGGCTTCACGGGTACGGTTGATGGTGAATAGCCGTCCGTAGTATTTGCTGATGGTGGCTAGACAGGCGGGACCACAGTCTTCTTCGTTGTGTTGTAGGATGACGGGGTATTTCATTACGCAGAGACGTAGAGGTGCCGAGGGTGGTTAATATGAGGAGGTTCTAGGAGCAGAACGGAGGGGATTTTTCCCGGATGGGCTAGGCGTAAGCATCCGTAACCAATACCTGCTAGTCCTGTCATCAGTCCTGGAATTTCTATGGCTAGGGGTACACCGCAATAAAAATTCTGTTGGTGGATTTGATGTAAAACTTGGTTGGTGATGGCAGATGTGTGGGATATAAGTTCTGGTTGATTGAAGATTTGAAAGGCGAGTAATAATAAATCTAGGTTGCCCAAGTCTCCGTGACAGAGGCATTGATTATCCCCAAATCCTTTGTTAATGGTGGTGTGAATAGCGATCGCAATTTCTTTATTAATTTCTGGGTCATCTAGGTATTTTAAGGCATGCAAGCGTCCTAAGCCAATCCCTGGGGCACCGTGACACCAGGCTGTCATCAACTGGTTCTGTGCGGGATTACGTAAGTCTAACCAGTTCCCCATCTCTGGAGAAAAGTGGCTACGTTCGTAATTAATCGCGGCTATGGCGGCACTTTGAAATTTTTGCTTACCAGTAATTTGGGCTAATTCTAACAGTACCGATGCGAACCCAGCCGCACCATGAGAAAATCCTGTGAGGGGCTGCTTTCCAGTACTAGGAGAAATCCAACCTATGCCGTCATCCATGATTTGGGCTTGGTTGAGGAGATGTTCTCCACACTCCAAGGCGACATCTAAAATTAAGTCATCGGGAGAAACTTGGTATAAACTCAACAAGCTGGCAATGCAACCAGCCGCACCTGCGATAATATCTAATTGTTGATCTTGGGATATCAAAGAAGGTAGTTTTTCCACTAAGGTAACTGCATCTGCAATTAAATCGGAATTCTGCCAGAGTGTGCCTAAGTGAGTATAAGTATAAATAATTCCTCCCCAACCACTAAATGCGCCGATGAATTTGATTATGTCTTCATCTCTAATTAACTGCTGTTGTAAAGTTTTGATGGTGGCTTGTGCTAGGTGGGTGTAGTGATGATTTTGAGTAATTTCTCCTAAATATGCCAAGAAAAAACCTATTCCTGGCACGCCTTCATAAAAATCTGTTCCCAAGGGAGCTAATGTCCATTGTTGATTATTGGTGACGGTGACACCCATCCAGTTAATTAATTCACCATTTTTATGGGCAAGGAGTTCTAGACGGTCAGCAATTATACAGGCTGCTGTGAGAGGGGAGAGAGGGGCGGGAGTTTTCCAATTACTAATACTAGCTGAGTGTTTGACTTGATGGCGATCGGTATTATTATTTATCCCCAAGGTAGCTAAAGCTGACTGAATAAACCATTGCTGACGCTTTAAGTCACGCTCACTCAGTTGTTGAATGCGATGGTGAACTAATTCCATTCCCGACTGGGTGAAGAAATTGGGCAAATGTAAGCCAGTATCTTGACTCCATAAGTCCTGGGATTGTGGCTGGGTGGTAAATAAGGGAATATCATTTTGCCATAATGCTTGACGTTCTGTCCTAATAACTTGACTAAGAACAGGACGATTTTGTACGTCTATCCACAGTTTATCAAAGAGGCGATCGCGCTCTAGGGCATCTCGCAATACATCTGGGTGATAGCTTTCCCGCAGTAGTAAGGCATAACTTCTACTAGGACGCAGCACTACGCGCACCTCATCAGTTGCAAATCTCTCTAATATCTCTGGTAATTCTTGGCGATGTTGTAAAAGGGTGCGGTAAATATCTGTAAATCCTTGGGTAATAGCTTGGATATAGTCTTGTGCATTTACCTCCTTATCATTGAGTGTAGGACGATTTTGACTACCTATTAATGCTACCTTTCGGCGGACAATTCGCATAGTATCAGTACCCATGTTCTCCAACTGGGGAACTTGTTCTGGTGCAACTTGTCCAGCTGCACCACCTAAACCACTCAAATCAATGCCGACTGCTTGGGTATTTCCCCAGACTAGCTGGGGTAATAAACCTACCCGCAATACGGAATCGGCAATCATTTCTCTATCTAAGTTGGTGGCGGCTGTGGTTGTGGCTTCATGGCTACTGGGATGAAATAGAGATTCTAAATCAATGAGTATGGGATGTTCGCCGACAGCAATTAAATTTTCAAAATGAAAATCCGTGGCTGACAAGAGGTATAACAAGGCTAAGTAGCCGCCTTGACGCTGATAAAAACGCTCAATTTCTTGCGTAGATGTACATTTTTGCGCTTTGACAAATTCCATCCAACCATAATCACCACGGTTGAGAATTTTTAGAGTTGCAAAGGGGGGATGAGTACCTTGTTGATTTAACCAAAGCAGTAATTCTTGAAAATGCTCATCTACAGCTAGGGAACGAGGTTTATAAACTAACTGCCAACTACTCTCAAATTTCAGTATAAAAACTGACCTGCCACCATGATGACTATCCCCTGCACCCCGTTGAATTTCCATCAGTTTACCAGGTTCTTTTGGCTGGAAGCGGTGACATATTTCTTGCCAGTCATCATCAAGACGTTGCAGAAACTCTAAGCTAGTCGTTACCCATCGCTGAATTTCTTCTATAATTAGCCGTGCTAATACAGGGTATTCTTGCCAAAGTATTAGCCTAGCTTCCTCCGTTTGTAACCGTTGTACAAAGCTAGAAAATCTTGCTTCGGCAGTATCACCGGTTAATAATCCTTGTAACCTTGCTACGTTTAGTTCTAGTACCAAGGTGGGATTGACCATGAATAATAGTTGTTCTGGTAACCCAGTTAAAAAAATACTGTCAATATTACTGATATTAATAGGTATATTTTGTAGGGTCTTAGCCCCTAGCCTCAATTGTCTCATACCTTGGTGAAGCCAGGGAGCGATCGCATTTAACAATCCCAGATGAAGATCAGGCGAACCTCGTCTTTCTATAGTTTCTTCATCCCCAGAATTATTGAAAACTACCGTCAATTTCCCTAACCAAGCTTGTGGAATTTGTGGTGCTGTTTGTCCTAACAGGTAACAAAAATCATCTACCTTCAAACCATCCATTGCTAATCTTTGGGTAAACAAAGCCTCATCCATAAAAGGGGATTGCATCTGCCATTGCCGGAGTCGTCGCTTTCCTAAATCAGCATTTGATGGCGCTGTTGGGGACATAACCGTAATTCTTTCCGTTAGTGATACTGCACGATACCAATCGGTATCCTCACAGTTAAAATTTTGCATCGGAAATCCAAGTGTTTACACTGTCATGTGATTATGATAATTATTATCATTATCAGGATATCAACGTAAAGTATCTACGATAAAGGTTTATGTACTATTGAGGTTGTGATGTTAAAAGCTTTGTGTTGTTATCTTTTGGGTGTATCCACATGGGTAATTGCGGTAGAAGTACGGGCAGGGGAAAATACGGATGAATCATTAGCACAGGTAACTTCTGTATCCCAGTTATCCGATGTTCAACCCACAGATTGGGCATTTGTAGCTTTGCAATCTCTAGTAGAACGTTATGGTTGTATTGCAGGTTATCCAAATAGTACATTCCGCGGTAATCGTGCTATGACTCGCTATGAGTTCGCCGCCGGATTAAATGCTTGCTTAGATAGGGTAAATGAGCTGATAGCTGCAGCTACGGCTGAGACAGTTACCAAAGCGGACTTAATCACTCTAGAAAGGTTACAAGAAGAATTTGCTGCCGAGCTAGAAACTTTACGGGGGCGGGTGGATGCAGTAGAAACAAAGACAGCGACTTTAGAAGCACAGCAGTTTTCCACAACTACCAAGCTTTCCGGCGAAGCAATTTTTGCTGTCACAGACGTATTAACAGGAGATAGTGACCCGTTGAATGCTGGTGTCACTCGTAATAATGCTGTCTTTGCCAGCAGAATCCGTCTGAATTTCCTCAGTAGTTTTACTGGTAAAGATGAGTTAAAAATTCGCTTAGTCACTGGTAGTACGCCTCACCCCCAAAGGGATGGCGGTTTTCGATATGGTGCAGATCCAATCCTGGCGAACTTAGGTGTCCTTGCTACAACCCCTGAAGGTGGTCAAACATTTAACCAAGGAGTTCCCGCTGATAATTTTGGCAGTGTAGAATTGGGAACTGTTAGTTACAAATTTCCTGTAGGCAAAAAAATAAACGCTGCTGTATTCGCTAATCGTGGTGAACACGTAGATTATTTGCCCAACGTGTTTAGTACCGTGGCAGATGAAGATGGTGGCTCAGGCTCTCTGTCTACCTTCGGTCAGTATAGTCCGATTTACCGCATTGGTTCCTCTGGTGCTGGTTTGGGTTTAACTTACGAATTTAGTTCTGCCATTCGTTTGAGCGCAGGCTACTTAGCAACGGATGCGAATCAGCCAGGAGATTTAACTAACGCTGATTTATTTGCAGGTGGTTTATTTAATGGTAGATATTCTGCCTTGGCACAGTTAAGTATCCAACCAAGTCGAAATATCGCTTTTGGATTAACCTACGTCAATAGTTATACTGGGGGAACACCTATTTTTCTCAATGATGTTGGGACAACTTCAGCCAACATTCCCAGCTTTTCTAGTACAGGTAACTTGCGCTTGTCTACCAATTCCTATGGTGTAGCGGGGCTATGGCGAATTTCTCCACGATTTGCTGTGAATAGTTGGTTTATGTACACTAATGTGCAGGGGCAACCAGAATCAGGAGAGAATGGCGATAGTACAGATATTTATAGTTATGGGATCACCTTAGCTTTTCCTGATTTGGGTAAAAAGGGTAACTTGGGTGGAATTATCGCCGGAGTCCCACCCCACGCTACTCGTTACGGTGTTAGCGATCCTACATTCCAAGCCTTATTTGGTGACGATGATTTAGTAAGAACCATTCCTAATCGTTCTACCCCAGTGCATCTAGAGGCATTTTACAAATATCAAGTTAACGATAATATTTCAATTACACCAGGTGTAATTTGGTTAATTGCTCCTAACCAAACCAGTGATAACCCAGATGTTGTTATGGGTACAATTCGGACTACTTTTAAGTTTTAATTAAGAGTATTAAACTATAATTGCTAATTGATAAATAGGTAATTCATAATGGGGTGGATTGAGTTAAGTATTAATACCACAGATGAAGGAGTAGACTGGGTTTATACTTTACTCCCTCAAGTTAATTACACGGGTGATATCCAGGTTAATCCAATTCAAACACCGTCTGTCAATTTCAAATCAGACTCTTCACCTTGGAAATTTAATATATTTCTCTATTTAGTTAACGATGCAAATATAAATGCACGGATTACTCAAATTGATCAATTATTCTCATCACTGCGTCGGACAAACATGGTTAGTGAATTAGAGTTATCTAAAGTTGATCAAATACCTAATAAGGTAGAAACATCTGAAAACCAAGTTCACCACGTTGGTGAAATTTTTACTATCATCTCCTCCCAAACTGCTGATCAATTTCCAAAGAACAAGAACAAGATTACTGATAAAATAATTATCAAACTCAAACCAAGTTTAGCCTTTGGTAGCGGTCTACATCCTGCAACGGTTTTATGTTTGCAGCTGTTAAAAGAATATGTCAAACCCCAAATGAAGGTACTTGACTTAGGTTCCGGTTCGGGGATATTAAGTATCGCAGCAGCAAAATTAGGAGGAAATGTTGTAGCTATAGATAATGATCCCATAGCTGTAAAATCAACTCAGGAAACCGTCAACCTTAATCAGCTAGAACCACAAATACAGGTTTTAGAAGCAAGTCTTGGACATGGAGCAACCCTAGGACACTGGATGGGAGGACAAGCTAGGAATCATGTATCTCACATTCCAGCAGAGAAAAATTTTGATTTAATTGTAGCTAATATATTTGCACGAATACATATATCCCTAGCTGCCGAATATTTTCAAGCATTGCGTCAAAATAATACTTCTGGGGGTATCCTGATAACTTCTGGTTTCACAAGGGATTACGAAGAATCAGTCACAGCAGCACTTACCAAACAAAAATTTACAAAAATCAATAGTAAGCAATTAAATGAATGGATAGCGATCGCTTATACTGCTAAGTAGATGGGTGGGGAAAATCATCGTTGTGACAATTAAATCTTGAATATTAAATCTTGAATATTAAATCTTGAATATTAAACTTTGTCCGTTATTGAATTAACTCTTATCCGAAGTCCGGTAATCTAAACTTATAGACTGTAACATTCTCTCACGTTTTTTACGGGCGATCGCTTGTAAGTCAATATTTTTATCTGTCTCGTCTACAATTTCCCCGGTTATCACTTCTAATACATCCTCTAAAGTGACGATACCGGAGACATTCCCATACTCATCTACCACTACTACTAAATGTGCGTGAGAATCCAAAAAGTTCTTTAACAGCTTATCGGCTCGAATAGTTTCGGGGACAAAGCCCACCTTCCTAGTCAGAGTTGCAATTTTTTGAGTGTCTCTACCTTCTACCATTGCAGTCAGTAAATTTTGTTTTAAGGCAACTCCCATCACCTGATCTATAGATTCATTAATTATAATAATCCGAGTGTGTTGAGAACCAATTATATCATTTTTAGCTTCTTCGAGAGTTAAATCTCCCCTCAAATAAGTCAACATAATTCTAGGTGTCATCAAATCAGATGCAGTTAAATCGCTTAACTGAAACACCCTTTGAATCATATCGGCTTCATCTCTTTCTAGGATACCTTCTTGATGACCGATATCAGCTAAAAGTTGAATTTCTGCTTTATTAGTAGTAGGTTGTTTTTTCCCCTTAGTTATTGGTGCTGTAATATTTTCCAAAGTCCACACCAAAGGAGTAAAAATTAAGGTTAAACCCGCAACAGGTAAAGCTACCAACAAAGAAATTTTCTCTGCGTAACGTTCACCGATAGTTTTGGGGACAATTTCTGCGAAAATAATAATTAGAAATGTTAGTATCCCAGAAAAAACTCCTAACCATCTGTCTCCCAGAATAGAAGTTGCAACGCTACCAGTAACTATACTACCAATAATATTAAATATATTATTAAGAATAACGATAGTAGCGATAGGACGATTCATATTATCCCGAATCGCCAATAATGCCACAGCAGAAGGATTTTTAGACTGTGCTAACTGCCTTACCTTCAAAGGGGAAACTGAAAATAATGCTACTTCTACGCCAGAACAAAGCGCTGAACCTGTGATAACTGTAATAACGACGAGAATAAGCTGTAGCATAGTTTTTCCCTGTGCTGGGAATATAAATTATTGATTGACGACTGATTTGGGAACGAATTTTGAGGCTGAGTAGCAACTAATACATTATTCTTCCAACCAACAAGCATAACAGAATGAATCTGTAGGAAGTATCCTACCACCGATGTAAATATATTTTAAATACTCTCCTACAGAAATAAAATAGATTTTTTAATCCATTTAGCTTGAATTCAAAGCTATAAATACATTAATTGTTAAGATACTCACTCAATATTTTAGACCCGATGGGAGAAAATATTTAGAGAACCAATAGATCCTAATTTACTACTGTCCCACCGTGACTACGTGGGTCACTTTTACTACCCACTGGTGAAACTGGTGCGGAAAATGCGGATACTTCTCCACTGGTTTGAGCATAAGGTAAAACAGAACCATTCGACAAGGCTTCTAGGTTACTTGCCATAATTGTTCGGGGTTGATTACCAACAGTTTGAGCGATCGCTGTACCTTGGGGATCTAAAAATACAAAATGAGGTATACCGTCAACTTCGTATTTAAGCATTTCTGGTAACCATTTGGTATTATCTACGTTTAACATGACAAAATTGATATTTTTGCCATACTGACTTTTGAATTGAGCCATCTCAGGTGCCATACTCTGACATACACCACACCACTCAGCATAAAATTCTACCAAAGAGGGTTTACCATTAGTGGTAGCAACTGCGAGGGGAGTAGAACTACTATCCAACTGAGCTAAAGAAGTAGAAGTATTTTGACTTTTAATTCCTAATATCAAAGCAACAGACAATGCGATCGCAACCATTGCAATCAAAAAATTTCTCAAACGTTTATCCTGATTAGATTCTGAAGAATTTGCAGAAAAAGACTTGGAATTCGTAGACATATAAAACTTATTAAGAGTTATTAAGTGCGATTATCACCAGTTTACCCCTTCTGTTTAGGAGTCAAAGTTATTCTTTCACAGTTATTTTTTCACTCAAATTCAAAAATTTCCTCTTTCCCTATTATTTCTACCAATGAAAAAAAGAGTTACTCTCACCTTCCCAAAACGGGCAATACAAATGCCAATTACTTATCGATTAGCTAAAGATTTTAATGTAGCTGCCAATATTATCCGTGCTCAGGTAGCTCCCAATCAAATCGGCAGACTAGTAGTAGAGTTATCTGGTGATATTGACTGCTTAGATGAAGCAATTGAATGGATGCGATCGCAAAACATTAATGTTTCTCTGGGTTTGGGTGAAATAATCATTGATGAGGAACAATGCGTCCATTGTGGTTTGTGTACCGGTGTTTGTCCTACTAAAGCATTGACCTTAAATCCACAAAGCTATGAATTAAATTTTGCGCGATCGCGCTGTATTGTCTGCGAACAATGTATTCCTACTTGTCCAGTACAAGCGATTTCAACCAATTTATAATGCTACGAGTTACTTTATTATCTCTTGCTCTATTGCGATCCCCGGTTCTCAAATCAAAAACATCTCCTAATATCGAGCTTTCATTTACAAGTCTTTTATCTTTTGGTGAATCATAAATTACTAGAGCTGAAGGAATATTTGTAATTTGCTCGAATAATGTTATCCCTTCTGCATGGTCATCTCCATCACCATAAGGGATATCAAGGATAATTTCTGGTTGATTAAAGGAATCTTCTGGTTGATTCATACCGTTTTTAAATCGATATAAATGAACTGGACCGTCTAAATCCATGGTGGGTCCGGCTAAAATTAACAAATCTTCACCATCCTGATATAAGTCTCTGATTCCTAGACCATTCAGATTGAGAAAGTGCTTTTTATATAGTTTTCCGGACTGTGGGAGTAAATTCATTACCCCAGGAGCAGTATCTTCTATTTCAAATTCTAAAATAACAGCCCAACCTCTTAATACGGGTCCTCGTAAACCCAGAAATATTCTATTTTGGTTGACAGCTATACCTTCTATATCAAATCCATTATCCTTACTTGGTATTTCAGCTTTGATAAACATTCCTAAATGAGAATCCTCTGCTAAAGCTTCTGTTAATACGTTTCCTTTAGCGGTAATTTCCAATTTTGCAGCAGTCAACTGAACACTGGAGTTGTCTGGATGCTGACAAGACTCAATTAAGTCTCCGTTAATTAGGGGAATTCGCCCTAGTATATAACGATTTGCTTCAGAGACGATTGTGGAGAGTCGCTCGATATTTTCTGTTTTTGTTTTACTGCTTTTAGCTTTTTTACGTTTATAGCTGTGAGAACCAACAAACCATAAATAGCGATCGCTGTGTGCTAATCCTTCAATATCAATCTCCTCATCTTCTGGAGCAGGTAAGTTGATAAAGTTCGCGACCTGATATTGTTTATGTTCTCCAAATTTGTCTTTACTAGTATATGAAAGCCTTTCTATTGTTGAGGTTTCATCTGAAGCTATCCACAGATAATTATCTGGTATCAACAATAATGCTGATAAGTCTTTTCTATACTCTTTATAATCTTGAGAGAATGAAAGTAGAACCTGATGGAGTAATCCTGAAGAATGCATACTTATGTTAAGAACTAAAGAAACTACTATATAAATTCAGTGGGATGTTTTGGTAGCAAATATTCTGGTATTATTTGGATTTATACTTAAATTTATAGCACTTCCAATCTCAGATATTGAGTAGATATAAAGGATGTAGAAAGTAATTGATTTATTTTTCACTATTTTTTCACTACTTTTCCACTCTTAGTAACCATTAATTTTAAATTAGACCGATGGGTGAATAGGTTTAGTTAGGTACATTCCTAAAAGCGATAGAAACCTCTGCTGATATAGGAACTCTAGATGTTTATAAATATTGTTAATGGTTATGTGTAAGTAGCACAATATGGTTAATTTTTTTGACAAAGCTCAGATATTTGGCTTTATATCCCATAATATGGAGTGCTTAAAAAATTAATATTTTTTTACAAAAAATAAATATTTCTGTATATGTAAATTAATGATAATAATAATAACGAATATAACTATTTTCTGTATGCTATCAACTAATTATTTTTTATAATTATCTAATCTATAAGAGTAAATTTTTGAACAGTAAAAATAATTAAGGTTCTTAGAAGATTAGAATGTGAAAGATTATTTTTATACTTAAATTGATCATAATATTCTTATTTTTAGGAAAGTTTAGTTATTTTATTTACATCCATAAATGATAAAAATGTTGAGATAAAAAAGATTTTAAATAGTATATTTTATTCTATAACTTATCTCTCGTATACTTAAATAATTAAAAGAAATAAAAATATTTAATATCTAGTAAATAGACTTACTTTTATATGTTAGTATTCAAAAATCTTAGTTTGTGTGAAGTCATATGGCTAAAGCTGCAGAACTAGAAATTACAACTTTAGGAAGCTACGCCTACCAAGCTATCCAGAAGCATTTCAATAAAATTTTGAAATATGAAAAAACTGTCAAAAACGATAAAGATCCAGAAGCATTGCATCAAATGCGGGTAGGAATGCGTCGCTTACGTTCGGCAGTGAATGGTTTTACTTTAGCTATAGATTTGCCATTACAGCTACAGGATAAAAATATTCAAAAAATTGCTCGTTCTCTAGGACACCTCAGAGATTTAGACGTACTTATAGAAAATTTAGAAAATACGTATCAGCCCCATCTCCCAGTACGAGAGCAAGAAGCTTTGCAGGCAGTATTTACAGTTTTAGAAAAGCAAAGAAAAAAGGCACTATCTCACGTTAAATTTACATTAAAAGGTGAATGTTATAAATCTTTTAAAAAGTCATCAAAACAGTGGTTAGAAGAGCCACTATATCAACCGTCTGCATGGTTGTCAATCGAACAGGTTTTGGCAGATTTACTGTTACCAGAACTGAGTCGTTTTTTGTTACATCCAGGATTATTGGTCGGTACCCAGATACAAGGACAACAAGTATTTATTATTAAAAACTGGCAAGCATCAGATTTAGAGAAGCTTTTAGCAATCGAAGGAGAACACCTCCACAATATTCGCAAACAAGCTAAACGTCTGCGCTATCAAATGGAATTGTTTACTAATTTAGGGAATGAGGCTTATAATTCCTATTTAGCAGACATCAAGGGAATACAGGATGTATTAGGTGAAATGCAAGATAGCGAAGTATTGATGTCGTGCTTACAACAAGTTTGCAAATCTGATATAGATAAGAATTTTCCTACATTATCAATTTTAATTGGGGATAATCGCTATCGAATATGGCAGCAGTGGCAAAAATTACAAGAAAAGTACACTCAACCTGATGAAAAAGACAAATTTCGCTCCTTGTTCCTCAATTTTGCTAAGCAAAAGTATCAAAATGGGATAGCACAGACAAAAAGACTAGATAGAGCGGAGCTTTTTAAATAAGGGTTAATTTATTCGGTTAATTTATTCAGTAAATTACCAGAATCGGGTAATTTACTTATGATTTTGACTATTTAATTGGGATTAATAAGGAAGAAAGAGATATAAACACTAAATAAAAGTCCTTATTTATGCAATACCCATTAGAATTAACCTTTAAGCTTTTTGCATTTTCTCCTCAAATCTCCGTCGTGGATGCTAACGGTGATTTAGTGTTTTACGTTAAGCAAAAGCGTTTTAAACTCAAAGAAGAAATCACTGTTTATGCTGATGTCGAAAAGGTAAAGCCTCTTTATTACATTAAAGCTGACAGAATAATTGATTTTTCAGCAGCTTATAACTTTTCTAATGCGAATGGAACCCACATAGGTTCGGTAAAAAGGCGCGGGCTAAAGTCTTTATGGAAAGCCCGATATGATATCTTTGATGGTGAGACCAATACGATGAATATCCAAGAAAATAATCCTTGGATAAAGGTTGCAGATGCTTTGTTTGCAGAGATCCCTATAGTGGGTCTGTTTACAGGTTACGTGTTTAACCCTAAATATCTGGTTAGTCGTAATGATGGTAGTATAGTGATGCGTTTACAAAAAATACCATCCTTTTTATCTAGAAGATTTACTATCAAAGCTATTGATGAATTGAATGTTCATGAAGAAGAGCAAGTCTTACTAAGTTTATTGATGATGCTTCTGCTAGAGAAGAACCGGGGTTAATTTGTTAATTTATTGATAATTTGTATAGAAAGAGTAAGGAAAAATTATATTCCTTGCTCTTTCTAAAATTATCAAAAGTCATAGAAGTTGATATTTATAGATTAATTAAGTTAGATATTTTGTATAATATTCTTGACAATCTCTTCTGTAGATTCCGAAATATTCACAACTATTGCATCTAATGGTTCTTCTAAATCCTCAAATTGACTCTTGAGAAGTTTGTCAGACATAAAGTGATTTTGACGCTTTTGTAAACGCTCTTGAATCAAGTTAAATGAGCCTTTGAGATAAACTAGCTTGATATACTTTGAATTGATCTCTTGTGAACTTATATGTTGTAAATTACTAGAATCCGATAAAAGTTGCTGACGATAACTTGCTTTTAAAGCTGAACAAGCTAGTACTACAGTTCTATTTTCTACAATCCATTCTTGTATGGCTTTTTGCATTGACTTTAACCACGGTATTCTATCAACATCGTTTAAGGGAATACCGTGACGCATTTTTTCTATATTGTCCTGGGGATGAAAGTCATCAGCATCTTGGAATTCACAACCAAGAGACTGAGCTAATTTTTCTCCCACAGTGGTTTTACCAGAACCGGAAACACCCATTAGAAGAATAATCATGTTTACCAATATAGAAAAATATAGTAATTCAACATGTAGTCACACTTACCAATCGTCTTCTTCTAATTGTTTATCAAGTTGAGAAATTGCTAACTTGATAATTGATTGCACTGGTGTTGTTGATTCTCTTTCTAATGCAGCTTTTAAAGGTTCTATAGCAGCGCGATCGCTTATTTTCATTAATGCTAGTGCTGCTGCTTTACGGGTTTCTTCTTGTTGGTGTTGCAATAACTCGATTAGTTTAGGTATGGCTGGTTTATATTTGAGTTTACCGATAGTGGAAGCTGATTCGCTACGTACCATTTCAGATGAATCACTCAAAGCATTCATTAAAATTGTAAATGCTTTCTCATCGGGTGTAGAAGCAGCCATATTTTCCTGAGCAATATTATAAATTGCTCCCACCACAGCACAGCGAATCTCTGGTAATTCCGAATCAATTGCAGGGTAGAGGTATTCTTTTGCTTCTGAACCGATGAAGGATAAAGCCCAAGCAGCATGTCCTTTGGTGCTTTCGGGTGTTTCTGGGGAGCCTAAAACCTCTAACAATGCAGTAACTGCGGGTTCTCCTGTTCTTGCTAAAGCACCTACACAAGAGCCTTTTACCACTGTATCTTGGTCATGTAATAGGGCATGAACTAGATGGGGTACTGCGTCCGGGTCACCTATCAAAGTTAAAGTTTTACCAGCAGCTCTACGTACAACTACGTTCGAGTGATTAGCTAATGCTTCTATTAAAAAAGGAGTCGCAGGTTCACCGATTTCTCCCAAAGCTTCTGCAAACCCTAATCTTACCATACCCCGCTTGTCTCCCAAGCTTTCTACCATCTGTTTGATAGTTTTATAGTTTTCGGTATCAAAGGTATGCAGGGTTATTTGTTCGTTAACAGCTTGCAATAAAGCGTCTGTTTCTTCTTGAGAAAGGGATTGGGAGTTGAGTATATCACTCATTGGTACTTGATATTTAGGTGAAAAGGGGTTAAAGGGTGAAGAAAGTAAGGAGTTTTTAATTTGAATTCTTAATTTGAACTCTTAATTTGAGTTCTTAATTTGAACTTTAACTTCCGGTAGTTAGAGTCGCTTGTTTATCCCGGAGTTCTTGAATTTTTGCATCGATTTTCTCAAGCTCGGGTTCTAGTTTAGCCATGACCCCAGATTTCGGTAACTTAGCTCGCTTTGCAGCTTCCATAGTTTCATTTAACAAGCGATCGCGGTATTGTTCAAATTCTTGAATAATTTCTGTAAGTTCATTTACTGTAGCTTCTGTTTCCTGACTCATGTCTATTTTTTCCTATTTTTCTGATGGTTAGTAAAATTGTGTTATTAATTCCTTAGGCTTTTCTTCCTAGGTTTTTCTTTTTAGGTTTTTCGAGTGTCAGCTTTTTAGCTGATATTCAAGTTCCTATATCAAATCATCTCAGATAGATTGACCAAATGTTAAACTGCTTTGTCTAATCGTAAAGAATCGTAAATAAAAGCTGCTTTTATAGGATTATCCCAATTTTACCAAAAGCCCCCGGGCTAGAAGCCAGGAGAGCAAAATAATTATTAGCCATAAGATATTTCTTCTATCATTGGGATACTCCCACTTTTATAAACAGGACTTACGCAACGAAGATTTGTCATTGCGACCGAAACATAGTGTAGGGAAGCATAAGCTCTATCGAGCACGCTACGCGTTTGCGTAGCATAACGTAGTTAACGCAGAGTTTATTGCAATTACGTCGCAAACGGAAAGTCCTAACGGACATGCTACGCAAACGGTCTCGGACG
>ERZ1740062.307-NODE-307-length-32320-cov-6.676430_pt1 | contig 32320 bp, 31 predicted proteins | sample MGYA00581741_ERZ1740062 | MGnify/ENA primary metagenome ERZ1740062 (study PRJEB43018, sample SAMN04849747) | marine metagenome | isolation source: floating plastic debris | place: Pacific Ocean | collected 2008-09-01 | study: EMG produced TPA metagenomics assembly...
TGTACGGGATGCCAACCTGACGGCCGAGCAGGATGTGCTCGCGTGTCTGTGGCATTGGGCCGTCAGCGGCGTGCACCACCAAGATCGCGCCGTCCATCTGGGCAGCACCGGTGATCATGTTCTTGACATAGTCGGCGTGGCCGGGGCAGTCGACGTGGGCATAGTGGCGTGCGTCGGTTTCGTATTCCACGTGTGCTGTGGAAATCGTGATGCCGCGGGCCTTCTCTTCTGGCGCGCCGTCGATCTCGTCATATGCCTTGAACTCGTTCGAGAACTGCTTCGTGATCGCAGCCGTCAGCGTCGTCTTGCCGTGGTCAACGTGACCAATCGTGCCGATGTTCACGTGCGGTTTCGTGCGTTCAAACTTTTCCTTAGCCATTTCACATGGGCCCTTAATTCTGAGGGGCCAAACTGGCCCGGTCCAACATCGCGGGCGATGTATTTGGAATTGGCGTGGAAATCAAGGGGTCTCAGGGCCTATGTAAGACCGTCTTTTCAACCCTTTCGGTTTTGAAATGCGGATAAGATCAGGTGTGTTAGCCTGACTCTATCAATTTGGAGGGAAACCTATGAAACTTGGTGCATTTTCGATCAGCCTGAACGTGAAGGACATTGCAGCGTCAAAATCTTTCTACGGCAATCTGGGATTTGAACCCTTTGGCGGAGATGAGGCGCAAGGTTGGCTGATGCTGCGCAACGGCGACACGGTCATCGGACTTTTCGGGGGATTTCTGCAAGCCAATACGCTGACTTTCAATCCGGGCTGGGATCAGAAGGCCCAGAACGTGGATGACTTTGACGATGTCCGGGACATCCAGAAAAGGCTAAAGGCGAATGGCGTGGAATTCTTTAGCGAGGCAGATGAAAGCACAACCGGTCCGGCGAGCTTTGTCATCATGGACCCCGACGGCAATCCTATTCTGGTTGATCAACACCGCTAAACAAGAACCGGCAAAAAGACGCGGGGCGACATAGCATCCTTCGGCTGTTCGCTGCTGGTCGAGCAAGGACGCCCTGAAGACCGGTTGATCCGCTTTGGAACGCACTCCTAGGGTCCGCCCACGGTGACGCGCGTTGGGGCGACGAGCAATCCGCGAACCGGCCCTTTCCCATTGGAAAATAAGGGCTTTTTGACTGCCAAATTGACGTTTGGCAGAACCACTCACTGCGTCTTGACGCAAAATAGGAAATGAAAAGGAAACGAAATGAGTGAGGCCAATGAAGCCGAACTATACATGCTTGAGTTGATCAACGAAGAGAGGACATCACGTGGGCTTGAGCCCTTGACGATCAACAATGATCTCAACGAGTCCAGCGAAGACCACAGCAGATCGATGCTTGACAATAACAGCTTTTCGCATCGTGGCGTGGATGGGTCTAGCGCGACAGAGCGGATGGTTGATGCAGGATATGACCTGGAAGGCAGCTGGGGAACTGGCGAAAACATCAGTGTGCAAAGCTTGCGTGGGGAGCCAGGCATTCTTGATGACGTCGAAGATCGACATATCAGTCTGATGAATAGTCCAGAACACCGGGCCAACATCCTGAACCCTGATTTTGAGGAAATCGGCATCGGTATCGAGCTTGGCGACTTTACCTATGACAGTGGCTCACGGCTCGAATCGATCATGGTCACACAGAACTTTGGACATACGGATGCCGAACCCACCGCCCCAGTGACTGCCCCGGAGTCGTTGGTGTCCAACACGACAGAAAACGCCGCTTTGGCCGCGTCGTTAGAAGATGTTGAGTCCGGCGTGGTAGAGACGACAACGGTAACCTCTGGCTCGACAATCTCGAGCGGCGCCACGGTAACTGCGACATCCGGCCCAGACGGCGTGAATGTTGAAATTGATGGTGAGGGTAACTTCACCGGCGAAGGCACTGCCACAAATGGCGACGAGACAGTGACTGAAACCGATAGCGGTGGGTCGCTGGTTGATGATGCACCTGTAGAAGACATGCCAACAGTGGATGAACCATCAGTTGACGCCGCAACGGTCTTTGATCAGTTCTTTGACGGGTTTGACTTTGCAAACCGGCCAATGCTGGATGACAGGGCTGACGAGATGCAGGTTGTGACAGCGTTCGAAGGCACCATCGCGACCCCTGATGGGACGGTGACAACAAATGATCCAGAGGACCTCAGCACGTTTTTCATGGACTTGGCCATGATGGCTAACATGCCGTGTGCTGACATGATGGATATGGGCTAGGCCTGATCCAGCCGTTGAAGGCGGGCCGTTACAGGCCCGCCTTCGTTGTTCTTAGCCAACCGGCAGGTTATCATCGCGCTTGATCGCAATGATCGATGATCGCGGCAGCATGCCTTCGCCGTCGGGGAAAGGTGCCGCAGGGTGCTGGATGCCCACAAACATCGTGCGCAGGTCAGCAGACCAGGTCAGTCCGGTGACCTCGCACCCGTAAGGTCCGGTCAGGAAACGTTCGATCTGACCTGTCACTGGATCACCCGCAAGCATCTGGTTATTTCCCATGCCAACAAAGTCACCCTCGTTATCGTAATCTCCATCGGTCTGGATCCAGACCAACCCAGTACTGTCGAACATCATCCCGTCAGGTGAATTGAAAAGGTTACCTTCGTTGATGTTCGCAGACCCGCCGTATTTGTCACCATGTACGGTTGGATTACCCGCCATCACATACAGGTCCCACGTGAACGTGTCAGCGGCATGGTCATCATTGCTGGGGTACCAGCGAACGATCTGGCCATAGTTGTTTTCCGCCCGTGGATTTGGCCCGTTCACCGAGGTATCGTCACCACCCGCATTGGGTTTCACACCCCGGTTGCGGTTGTTCGTCAGGCAACAATAGCCTTCGGCTGCAACGGTATTTACGGCAACCCATTCAGGACGATCCATTGTGGTTGCGCCGACGTTGGAGGCCGCCATGCGCGTGAAGATCGCGATTTCAGCTTCATCCATGCCGGTCGCTTCGGGGGTCAGGGCGACCCACCGACCGGTCAGATCATTGTCGAACTTGGCTACGTAAAGCTGCCCGTCATCCAGCAGTTCGGATGTGGGACCACCCGGCGTATAAACACCGTTCGAGACGTATTTGTACAGAAACTCGCCCCGCTCATCATCGCCCATGTAGACAACCACACGACCATCGGGTGCGATGACAGCAGCGGCGTTTTCATGTTTGAACCGGCCCATGGCAGTGTGCTTGATCGGGGTCGAGGTTGGATCGGTTGGGTCAATCTCGACGATATAGCCAAAGCGATGCGGTTCATTTGGGTTCTGGCTGACATCAAAACGTGGGTCAAACTTTTCATAGCCATAGCGGCCTTCGAGGTTGACACCATAGCGCACGTAATCAGCGGGCCGTTCGAATTCTGGATCAGTAGAACCGAAGTACCCGTTGAAGTTTTCTTCGCAGGTCAGGTATGTGCCCCACGGCGTCTTACCCGCACCACAATTATTCATCGTGCCAAGCACGGTTGTGCCTTCGGGGTCATCTGGCGTTTGCAGCAACGGATGACCGGCGGCGGGTCCGGCAATTGTCATTGGCGTATTCTGCGTGATGCGGCGGTTGAGGTCGCTGTCCACAACGATATCCCAGCCATCGGGGCCTTCGGCGACTTCCATCACAGTCACACCTTGCATGTTCTGAAGCGTCAGGACGTCGTCAGCACTGGTTGTTGCACCTTCATTCTGTGGAAGGTTCACCTTGGTATTCACGTATTCATGGTTCACTGCAATGACTTGACGGCCATCAACCACAAACGCCTCCATGCCGTCAGTGTTTTCACCGAACACGCGGTCGGAGCTTTCGACGCTAATGGCGGTTTCCTGGCTTAATTCACCGGCATCAGAAAACAGCGGTTGGCCCCATTTTGCCACCGACTGCCACGTGTAGCCTTCGGGCACATGAACGGTGCCATCTGTGGCAATCGGCACCGGGCTAAAGCCAAAACGGCTTGCGCTTTGCGCCTCGGCAGATGTGCCAGACAACAAGCCTGTCCCCATCGCTGCGGCACCGGACCCATAGGCCAGAACACCAGTTAGGAATCCGCGACGGGAAATGGCCGCTTCAACGACATCATCAAAGTCGGTTTCTTCGGCAGCTGGGCGTTGCAGTTCATCCCAATCGTCCCAGGACAGGTCATAGGTATCAACATCTTTCATTACACTGGCTCCTTGCTGGTGTTTGTTATCGACGCGACCCTAGTGACGGTTCTTTGCAGCTTTGTGACACTCCCCTTGCTGCCGAAAATAAGCTGGGGCGGCGAAAACGGACCCACCCCAGCCCGTCAAATCAGGCCGCCGGGTGGCTTTGAAACCACCCCAGCTTGCGGAAAATCAACCAGTCCAGAACAAGGGCCACGATCAAAGACGCGCCCACCAGCGGCAGCAGAATGCTGAGCCCAATCACAAGAACGATCATCCCCGTCCCCAGTGATGCTTCAGGTGCCGCCGGAACCCCAAGTGATCCCGCAGGCCGTCGCATCCACCACGCCACAAAACCAGATACCGAAAGAACCAAAGCTAACACCGCAGCAAAAGTATTCTGCGCCAGATTAAGCCATCCGTAAAGCTCGCCCTGATGGAATGAGATACCCTGCGACACAACGCGCGCGAGTGCGGGGTTATCCGCGAAATCATGTCGCTTCAGGACAGCGCCGGTGTATTGGTCCACGATCAGCTCGGTCTGTTCGGCCCGGTTGATGCTGGCAGAGCGGACCCAGAAGGCGGCCCCTGCGTCGCGTGGAGGCCTTGTTTCATAGGGTGCTGACAGCCCTTGCGCCCGCGCGACAGCGAAGACCTGTTCGACAGGGATCGAGGCCCCCTCTGATACTGTCGAGTTTGGAACATCTCCACCAAAGCGCAGGCTTTTGGATGTGGTTCCGGTTTGCTCCTGCACCGTGCGCAATCCCCCACCCCAGACATCTGTCCATGGCAGGCCGGAGATGATGATGGGCACGACGAGCACAGCAGCAAGGATGCCGGTGAACAGATGCGTTTCGCGCCAGAAACTGCGGCCCTTGCCGCCTGGCGGGGTCAGCGCCTTTTTCAATGTCCGCTGCCCGCGTGGCCACCAGAGGTAAAGGCCGGTGATGAACATCACGATGGCCCAATGAGCGGCGAGTTCGACAAACTTGGTGCCGAAGTCACCTAGCAGCAATTCCCCGTGGAACTTGCGCAAGATACGCATAGCGGTTTCGTCACGGGGTTGGGTGGTGAGAACCTCGGCCGTGTAGGGATTGATCCACGCTAAGGTTCTGATTTTGTTGGCATCATCGAATTCGATCAGGGTCGAGCGGCCCGGTACGTCTTCGATCTTGATACTACGGATCCGGGTGATCTCGGTCGTATCCGCTAAGGCGGCAAGTTGCGCCTCATAGGGTTTGCGCTCTACTCCGATTTCGACGTTCAGGCGGTCAGCATAGATCACCTCTTCGATCTGCGGTTTGTAAAGGTAGATGCCGCCAGTGATGGCGAGCATCGCCATGAAGGGAAGGACATAAAGAGAGGCGAGGAAATGCCATTTCCACACCAGACGGTAGAAGGCACCGCCGGTCGTTTGTGACGCAGCAGATGCCGACGCGGTTGCATCGGTCATTGGGATAATCCTGTTTTGTGATTTGATTTGAGTGGGTTAGATCAAATCAGAACGGGGGGGCCCCGCGTTGGGCGGGCCTGCATCAGGTGATCATCGCGCCGGTGGGCATTTTCCAGAACGGCAAAGCGATGCGCATGATCAAGCGCCAGTTGCTGCCAAAGCGGCAGGTCTGTTGCTTCCGCAAGAATACCCTTCGTCATCACGCATGAATGGGGGTCTTCGTCAATGATTTCAACAGGTTCGCCATCGGCCCCGATGGTGATCGTGATCATCTCTGTGCCAGTACAGATCACCATGGTCTGGACGCCGGGCAGGACCTGCGCCAGAACCGCCGACATGCGCGGGATCAGCAGGCCGGAGACAAGCAAAACGACCAGAAATCCGTGTATGCAAGGCGTACAGAACCTGTACAGATGCTGTACGTACAGTCTGTACCTCTGTCCCCGCATTTAGCTGAACTTGTTGTTCTTTGGAAAACCGTAAGGTGGCCGCTTGCCGACGCCTGCCCGCGCTGCTTTCCATTCGGTCATGTCGGGTTCTGTCCGGGTCTTGCCGCCGCCCATGGGCCAGGACAGCCCATCGCCCCAATCAAAGGTCGTCAGGTCTGACAAGCCACCGTCAAGTTCCAGCATGCCCTGCCGTCCGGTCGCCTTTTTGTATTTCTGGATGCGCACGCCTTTGCCGCGGTTCATCTCGGGCAGTTCATCGACCGGGAAGACGAGGAATTTGGCGTTTTCGGACACCACGGCGATATGATCCCCAGCGATGCGGGTACAAATCTTGGCCACCGTATCCTTGACGTTCAGCACCTGTTTGCCGCTGCGAGTCTGGGCGACGACCTCTTCCTCGGGCACGACAAAGCCGTTCCCTTCGGCAGAGGCGACGATCAGTTTCGCACCCGGTTTGTGGATCAGGAAATCCACGATTTCCACGTCGTTGGGCAGATCAACCATCAGCCGCAGGGGTTCGCCCATGCCGCGCCCGCCTGGCAAGTTGGCCGCAGACACCGTGTAGAACCGCCCGTTGGCCCCAACGACCAGCAGCTTGTCGGTGGTTTCGGCATGGAAGATGAAACGCGGGCCGTCGCCGTCCTTGAACTTTAGCTCGCGGGTCAGGTCGATATGGCCGGTCATGGCGCGGACCCAGCCCATTTTTGAGCAAACGACAGTGATCGGTTCGCGTTCGATCATCGCCTCAAGCGGGACCTCGACCACCTCGGCGGCTTCAGCGAATTGGGTGCGCCGTTCGCCGCCCTCGCTGCTCTTGCCAAAGACCTTGCGGGTTTCGCGCAACTGCTCTGCGATTTTAGCCCATTGCAGGTCTTCGCTTTCCAAAAGGTCCTCGATCCCGGCGCGTTCTTCCATCAGGGCGTCGCGTTCGGCGATGAGTTCGAGTTCTTCCAACCGCCGCAAGGACCGCAGGCGCATGTTCAGGATCGCCTCGGCCTGGATTTCGGACAGCGCAACCTCCGGGTCGTCATCGATGGGTGAGACGTAGTCTTTTTCGGACGTCGCGCGCACGTGATCCTTGGCCCAGTCTTCGACCATCAGCGCCTGTTTGGGGTCGTCATCATAGCGGATGATGTCAATCACGCGGTCGAGATGCAGGAAGGCGATGATGAACCCTTCGAGCACTTCCAACCGGTGGTCGATCTTATCGAGCCGGTATTTGCTGCGCCGGATTAGGACATCGCGCCGATGATCAAGGAAGGCGCGCAGCACCTCTTTGAGGCTGCAGACCTTGGGCGTCAGCCCGTCGATCAGCACGTTCATGTTCAGGCTGAACCGCGTTTCCAGATCGGAGTTGCGGAAGAGCATGCCCATCATGACCTCGGCGTCCACAGTCTTGGCGCGGGGTTCGAGGATCACGCGGATATCCTCGGCGCTTTCGTCCCGCACATCGGCGAGAAGCGGTACCTTTTTGGTCTGGATCACCTCGGCCAGTTTTTCGATCAGTTTGGATTTCTGGACCTGATAGGGGATCTCGGTGACGACGATCTGCCATTGGCCACGGCCCAGATCCTCGACCTCCCATTTCGCGCGCAGGCGGAAAGCGCCGCGCCCGGTGCGGTACGCCTCGGCGATGTTTTCCTTGGGTTCGACAATCACGCCGCCGGTCGGGAAATCCGGGCCGGGGATATATTCGAGCAGGGTTTCGTCGCGGGCATTCGGTGCCTTGATCAGATGCAGGCAAGCGTCGATGAGTTCGTGCAGGTTGTGGGGCGGGATGTTGGTCGCCATCCCCACCGCGATCCCGCTGGATCCATTGGCAAGCAAGTTCGGGAACGTGGCCGGCAAGACTGCTGGTTCAGTTAGGCGTCCATCGTAGTTGTCGCGGAAATCAACCGAGTCCTCGGACAAGCCTTCGAGCAGCGCCTCTGCTGCGGCAGTCATCCGCGCCTCTGTGTAGCGTGAAGCCGCAGGATTATCCCCGTCGATATTCCCAAAGTTCCCCTGCCCGTCCACGAGCGGGTAGCGCACGTTGAAATCCTGCGCGAGGCGGGCCATCGCATCATAGATCGCAGCGTCGCCGTGGGGGTGGAAATCACCCATCGTGTCGCCGCTGATCTTGGCGGATTTCAGGAAACCGCCGGTTGGTGAGAGCCGCAGGCGCGACATGGCATAGAGGATGCGGCGGTGCACGGGTTTCAGACCATCGCGGGCATCGGGAAGCGCACGGTGCATAATCGTGGACAACGCGTAAGTCAGATAACGGTCGCCGATTGCGCGCCGCAGGGTTTCAGTTACGTCATTGGGACCAAGATCGGTATCACTCATGACCTTTGGTTTAGCGATGCAGGATTCCGGCGTAAAGCGGCGAATTTGGGCATGCTTCCGCTGTGGCGGTGCGCCGCAGCTTGCCAGATCGAGCCTATCGCGCCAAACAGTTGCGATGACACAGAAATCAATACTGATTACGGGATCATCGTCCGGCATTGGCCTGGATGCAGCCCGCGGGTTACGTGACGCCGGGTGGCGTGTTTTTGCAAGCTGCCGCAGTGCGGATGACTGCGCACGACTGCAAGCGGAAGGGTTTGAAAGCCCCCGGATCGACTATGCCGATCCCGACAGCATCGTGAACGGGCTGGCCGAAACGCTGGAGGCGACGGGCGGCACATTGGATGCGCTTTATAATAATGGTGCTTATGCCTGTCCCGGCGCGCTGGAGGATTTACCAACCGCCGGGCTGCGCGCAATTTTTGAGACCAATGTGTTCGGGTGGCATGAACTGACGCGCCTTGCGATCCCGGTCATGCGGGCGCAAGGCGGCGGGCGGATCATCAATTGTTCGTCCGTTCTAGGGTTCGTTCCGATGAAATGGCGCGGGGCCTATGTCTCGACCAAATACGCACTTGAGGGGCTGACGGATGTTTTGCGCATCGAGATGGCCAATACGCCGATCAAGGTGATCCTGATCGAGCCTGGGCCCGTGACCTCCAAAATTCGCCAAAACGCCATCCCGCAGTTTGAAAAGTGGATTGATTGGGAAAATTCGGCCCGCAAGGACGAATACGAGGACGTCATGGACCGGCTTTACAAGGAAAAAGGGCCGGACAGGTTCGAATTGCCGGCCTCTGCCGTCACAAAGAAGCTGCTGCATGCCTTGACCTCGCCCCGGCCCAAGCCGCGCTACTACGTCACAACCCCCACCTATCTGATGGGCTTTCTGCGCCGCATTCTTCCGACGCGCCTGTTGGATGCGGTGATTTTGCGGGCTTAAGGGTTTCCTTCGATCCCCAGCCTGCTACATCGGCGGTGATGTGGATAAAGGACATGAAGAATGGCAAGCGACCCGCTTTTTTGGTTCATGGCGCTGTCTGTCGCGGCGGTACTTATCATTTTGATGATGGGGATCGGCACATTCGGTAAGGGCGGAGAGTTTAACCGTAAACATGCCAATAAGATCATGCGCTGGCGAATTGGTGCGCAGCTATTTGCAGTGATCCTTATCCTTGTATTCGTATTCTTGCGCAGTGAAGGGGGCTGAACGGATGGTCGTTCTGAACAAGATCTACACAAAGACCGGTGACGCCGGCGAAACGGCCCTAGGCAATGGCAGCCGCGTGGCCAAGCATTCGCTGCGTGTGACCTCTTACGGCACCGTTGATGAAACCAACGCGACGGTTGGTCTGGCCCGTTTGCATGCAACGGGCGACATGGATGCGCAACTTGCGATGATACAGAATGACCTTTTCGATTTGGGTGCTGACCTGTGCCGTCCCGATATGGAAAAGGATGGTGAGGCTGAATACCCCGTTTTGCGCATGTCAGATGGCCAAGTGGAACGGCTTGAGGCCGAGATTGATGCCATGACCAAAATGGTTGAACCTTTGCGTAGCTTCATCCTGCCGGGTGGGTCGGCTTTGGCCGCGCATCTGCATCTTTGCCGCACCGTATCGCGCAGGGCCGAGAGGTTGACGGTTGAACTGGCGACGGTTGAGTCAGTCAATCCCGCCGCCGTCAAGTATCTGAACCGTTTGTCAGACTGGTGTTTTCAGGCCGCGCGCATCGCCAATGACAACGGCAAAGATGATGTATTGTGGGTTCCAGGGGCAAATCGCTAGGCAAACCGGTCGCCGGTCATCCCGCAAACAGGCCACAGTTCTGGCCAATATCTTTGCGGTACCAGCCCAGCGTGACGGGATCATCGCCGATAGTATCGCGCCACACGATGGCAAAGTTCCAATCGTCCCACGGCAGATGTGACAGCGTAAAACTAAAGCCCTCATCCACAACACCCAGAACATCAGCATCCTTGTCAGGCGCTGCGTAAAGCAAAAACGCATCGCCCTGATATCCAATGCAGCCGCCAGTACTGCCATCTGTCGCGGGTTGAAACGCCACGCGTTTGCGCAGATCAATGTAGGCTAGCTGATCAAGGCTTTGCTGTGATGTATCGATGCGGCACTGCTGGCCCTGGCTCTGAGCAAAGGGCGGGTTGCGTTCAAGATCCTGAATGATTGAGATTTGTTGCGACGTCTTTGCATCAACAATCGGCGCACGCGTGGTGCAATCAGTATTGTCAAAAAGACTGCGCCCCAGTGGTGTGGAAAAACAGTAACCCGCATCGTCCAGCATGGCATTACGTGCAAACCACAGCTCACCGCAGGTTGTATTGATGTCGGCAATCGCCGTCGCCGGCCACAATGCCGCAAGAACAAGATAACGAAGCACTGGTCTCATCTCGATTTCCTCAACGTCGCTAGCGCCTTTCCGACGTCAATCCCCCTTGTTTAGTGGCCTACATAGTGGTGAGTTGTCCAGACTTACGCCTGCGCACCTGTACAAATGGACTAAATCGTTGCGAGGTACCTGCATTTCAGCGGAACCGATCTGAAAGCGCCCCTGCGGCAACAATGGCGTCGTATTTTGCCTCGTCAAACCACCAGAAGTCGACCCCCCGGTTAAAGTCGTAAGGTGCAGGCGTTTCGGGAATGCCAAAGATGTCCCAGACGGCAACCCAATGCGCGCCCAGGTGCCATGTCCCGATCCAGATGTGTTTGGACCGCAGCACGCGGTCAAGAGCACGGGCAGCGGTGACCACGTCCTCACGCGTTTCCGCTTCGACGGCGCGTTCGATCAGCGCATCGACCACCGGGTCTGCCAGCCCCGTCAGGTTATTGCTACCCTCTGCGGCTGCGGCGGCCGAACCATAAAAGGCGCGTAGTTCAGCACCAGGATTGGTTTTGACCTGCCACGAGATGAATGACATGTCGAAATCAAATGTCTGGCGGCGTTCGGTCCAGGTGCTGGGGTCAACCACTTCGAATTCGGCATCGATGCCGATGCTGCGCAGGTTTTCGATGAAAGGTGTAATGACCCGGCTTAGGCTGCGCGCATCATCAACCAATGCGAGACTCAGCAATTGTCCATCAGCATTGCGGCGCATGCCATCATCCCCGGCGATCCACCCGGCTTCATCAAGCAAGCGCGAGGCGGCGCGCAGACCGCCCCGGTCCCTTGGGGTTGGCCCGCCCGCATAGGGCTCGTGGGGCGCTTGGGTGAATACTTCTGGCGTTAGCTGACCGCGAAACTCTTCCAACAGAGCCAGTTCAGCGCCTTCGGGCAGTCCCGTCGCCTGCATCTCGGTGTTTTCAAAGAAGCTGTCGGTGCGTTTGTAGTTGCCGTAGAACAGGGTTTCGTTGGTCCATTCCCAATTAAATGCGTACTCAATTGCTTGGCGCACGCGGATATCCTGCAGGTGGGGCTGGCGCATATTGAACCAGATACCTTGCGCGTTGGCCGGGCGACTGTCTGGCAATACCATCTGCCTGACATGACCCTGCTCTATGGCCGGAAACGTATATCCGGTGGCCCATTGGGCAGAGCGGTTTTCAACACGCTTGGCGTATTCGCCGGCGCTGAATGCCTCAAACCCGACAGTTGCGTCGGCAAAGTATTCATATGCGTAGCAGTCAAAATTGTTGCGCCCCGCATTCACCGGCAAATCAGCACCCCAATAGTCATCATCTTTGCAGAATGTGATTGTACGGGGCTGGTCGATGCCCGTCACCTCATAGGGACCAGAGCCCAGCGGCGGGGTCATCCAGCTTTCGTCAAAGGGATTATCGTTGTAAAAGTGTTCGGGCAGGATTGGGCGTTCGGCGATGTCACCCAGCAAGGAAGTGCCCGCGCCAGGTGCCAGATCAAAGCGCACGCGAAAATCGCTCTCTGCCGCGACATTTACCACGTCGGACAAGAGGTTCCTGTAAAATGGGTGCCCTTCGGATTTCAGTGCGTTAATCGTGAAAACCACATCATGTGCTGTGACCGATGCGCCGTCATGAAAGCGCGCTTCTGGTCGCATGTTAAAGGCGACATAAGACAGATCGTCGGGATATTCGATTGTCTCGGCGAGCAACCCGTAAAGCGCATCAGGCTCATCATATGCGCGAACCATCAGGCTGTCATAGACGTGATGGTAGACTTCGGGCGCACTGTCGCCTTTGACAATGAAGATGTTCAGACTGTCGAAGGTGCTCGCTCCGTACAACTGGCGTTGGCTCATCGTGCCGCCTTGGGGCGCATCGGGGTTGGCGTAATCGAAATGAGTGAAATCGGGGCCGTATTTCAGATCACCAAAGGCAGAATAACCGTGGCTGATCGTTACTTCGGCAGCGACGGGTGTTATGAGCAAGCTGATCGCCAGTGTGGCCAATATGCGGAACTTCATCTGTCACCTCCGTTTTGATCTTGTTTTCAGGACACAGGCACGCAGGGCTGGTGTCAAGCAAACCCACCGTCACGATTGCGTAGGAGGGTAGGCTGTGCCGCTTCTTCGTCCACTTGCCAGCATGACGTGCGCGTCAAGAACGTGGCGTCGGTGGTCGTTCCCGCGTCGATTTTGCACTGTTTTTGATCCGCCGCGCACGATAACAACACACCGAGAACGTTAATGCTCAGATTCTTTGGGAGAGAAACGCAGATGAAGGTCCTCGTACCCGTCAAGCGCGTGATCGACTACAACGTGAAGGTCCGCGTCAAAGCGGATGGTTCCGGTGTTGATCTCGCCAATGTCAAAATGTCCATGAACCCGTTTGACGAAATCGCCGTGGAAGAGGCGATCCGTCTGCGTGAAGCAGGCAAGGTGGAAGAAGTTGTGGCGGTGTCCATCGGCGTCAAGCAGGCGCAGGAAACGCTGCGCACGGCGCTGGCGATGGGGGCCGACCGCGCCATTCTGGTTGTGGCTGCCGATGATGTGCATACCGATATCGAACCATTGGCGGTGGCCAAGATTTTGGCAGCAATTGTCAAGGAAGAAGAACCTGGTCTGGTGCTTTGCGGCAAGCAAGCCATCGACAATGACATGAATGCCACCGGCCAGATGCTGTCCGCGTTGCTGGGCTGGTCACAGGCCACGTTCGCGTCCGAGGTGAACCTTGACGGCGACAGCGCCGTGGTCACCCGCGAGGTTGATGGCGGTCTTCAGACGATCAAGGTCAAGATGCCCACGATTGTGACGGTTGACCTGCGCTTGAATGAGCCGCGCTATGCGTCGCTGCCCAACATCATGAAGGCCAAGAAAAAGCCGCTGGATGAAAAGACACCTGCCGATTACGGCGTTGATGTCACGCCACGCCTGACCGTGGTCAGCACGACCGAACCCGAAGCCCGCAAAGCCGGGATCATCGTGGGATCGGTTGATGAGCTTGTCGAGAAACTTAAAGAAGCGGGGGCTGTGTAATGGCTGTTCTTCTGATTGGTGAAGTAACCGATGGCGCGCTGTCGGTGGATGCAACGGCAAAGGCCGTAACGGCGGCGCAAACGCTGGGCGACGTGACCGTGCTATGTGCGGGTGCATCAGCTGCGGACGCGGCAGCCGAAGCAGCGAAGATCGACGGTGTTGCAAAAGTGCTTTGTGCAGAAGATGCCGCACTGGGTCACCGTCTGGCCGAACCGACGGCAGACTTGATCGTGTCGCTGGCCGGAGATTATTCCCACATCGCCGCACCCGGCACGACCGACGCCAAGAATGTGATGCCACGCGTGGCAGCGCTGTTGGACGCAATGGTTATTTCCGAAGTGACCGCCGTTGTGGATGCCGATACGTTCGAGCGCCCGATTTATGCCGGCAACGCGATCCAAACCGTAAAGTCCGCTGACGACAAGAAGGTCATGACGATCCGGACCGCTGGCTTTGATGCAGCTGGCATGGGCGGTTCTGCCGCAGTTGAGACGATCGGTGCGGCTGGCAACCCGGGTCTGTCGGAATGGGTGGAAGACAAGGTGGCGGAATCCGACCGCCCTGAACTGACATCTGCCGGTGTTGTTGTGTCTGGTGGGCGCGGTGTGGGGTCCGAAGAGGATTTCGCCCTGATCGAGAAATTGGCTGACACGCTGAACGCAGCTGTCGGTGCGTCCCGCGCTGCTGTTGACAGTGGCTATGCCCCGAATGATTGGCAGGTCGGTCAGACCGGGAAAGTTGTTGCACCTGATCTTTACGTTGCTGTGGGGATTTCCGGCGCAATCCAGCACCTGGCTGGCATGAAGGACAGCAAAGTTATCGTCGCCATCAACAAGGATGAAGAGGCGCCGATTTTCCAGGTGGCAGATTACGGCCTTGTTGCTGACCTGTTTGATGCAGTGCCTGCGCTGACGGAAAAGCTGGGTTAAAGTTTACGACAGACCAAAGCAAAGGCCCGCCTGAGTGTTCAGGCGGGCCTTTTTTATGTGGTTTCGAAAGTCTGCCTGATGACGCGTGGACAACATGCGCACCAAACGATTTCGTCAATATGGCAGGACCGATCAAACCAACCCAGAGTGACAATCAGACTTTGTTATTTTGGTTTGGCATAAACGCGTTAAACGCGGTGTCATCTTGGTTTTTTCGCACTCTTGCCGGTATCATCGTAGGCTCGGTCAGGTCGTAGCGTTCTGATTTGATATGCGACAGTTCCTGTTTGACGCGCGGCAATTCCTGATACTTGTTTTTGCCGTGCTCTACATGGACGTCTATCCCAGATTCATCTTCACGCATGGATTCGCGAATACCAAAAGGGTCACGCATCGCCCTTCCCAGGTCAATGATGTCGTCTTTATTGTACTTTCCCTCTTTGATCAGCGGAACTGGATGTAGCGCGTCAACCTCACCTTCTATCAGCGTAGTTGCGAGTGCATCGACAAAGTCCAGTGGAAGCTGACCCATGAAATTCTGTGACAGCGAGATGTCCCCGAATTCTGGCTCTTCCATCATAATCCGGTTGTCTGGCGTGTCGCTTACGATGTGGAACGTATAACCGTCAGCGTCATACTTCTCCAAATGTGCCATCAGCGTCGGCGAAAGACCGATCATCGTTTTGACGTTCTCGGGCAGCTTGGTGTCGCCAGCCGTCATCTTGTCGATCAGCGCCATATTCTGGTGCAGCTTTTCTTGTGTGACCCCATTCACATGTCCCTGCGTATTGCCAGCAACAGCATCGTTCGTGACCTCATTTGTCCGGGCGGTGCGAACGGATTCGGTTGGCGTGGGACCGGACGATTTGCTTTGGAATGGCGACACTCTTGCCAGTGTCCTGTCCGTCATCGCCCTAAAGTTAGACAAGCCAGCGCTCATCTTGTCGCGCGCATGAGCAAATGCATCGCCAATTTTTTTCAGAAGCAATTTAGAGCGCTGCTCGGGTTGGCCGCCGACGCCGGGTTTGATGCCATGACCAAGAATGTGCGCATGTTCATTGTCATCGTCACCTTGCGGGCCAATGTCCCGCATCAAGTTTACGTTTCCACCACCATTTGTTGAGTCGACACTCATCGTGACCTCCTGTTTGCGTTTCGCCCGAAGCTAGCAGGTTCCGATGTATCAACTGTATTGAACAGTACTCGCATTGGCAGCGAGGCAAAAACGATGCCTTGACGCATGTCCTTGCGCCATCAGCCACGTTCCGGATCCACGGTTAGATTGCGTAAAGCTGCTCGCGCAGGGCAGGCACAATCGCGGCACTTGCGTCCACATGGCAGGCCGCCCCCAGCATTTCTGATGCTGCGGCCTCTTGCGAAGGCGGAAAGAACATACCTTCGGTGCCACGGGCCAACGATGCCTCTGACGGGTTGGCCACAACAACCTCTTTCACCAGCGGGCGCAGTTCGTCGATCATGCTGGCTGTGACGAAAAGCGGGTCGGCCTGTAACTGGTTTTCGCGCTCTGACCAATGTGCATCGCTGAGCTCTTCTTCGGAAAACCACAATAAAATCGAACGTTGGCCGATCTGATGCAGCATGTTGCGCATCCGCGCCACCCATGCTTCGCGCAACTCGTGCACGACAGTATCAAAACGTTCAAGTGATTTGGCGTGCAGCTCACTCAACATATGGCGGGTGAACGAAAACTCGGAAAAATCAACATCGGAATAGATGGCTTGCAGCACCGTCGACGCCTTCAAGAACCGATCGTTGCGCCGGGGGTGAACAGAATAAAAGCGGTTAGACAGGTGGTTGGCCCCCATGATTTGCACAACTGTCATGTCAGCCTCACCGCACATCTCCATGATCGTGGGATCGTTCACAAAGACATCAATGCCACCGTTTACGCAGCCCAAATTTACACATGTCTGCCGCATGGCCTTTTCCACCAGCGCCGGAAACGGCTTTTCAATAAACTTGCCATAGGTTTCGGTGCCACCAATGAACGCAAGATAGGGTCTGTCCAACCGACGTCTTGGGCCGCGGAAAAGCATCCGTGACGCACCATACCGGCATGGTGAATACGACAATTCCCCGAATTCGATACGTTCTTGTTTCATAGTTCCCACCTCATTCCTTTTCACCCGCGCGCAGATTCGCCGAAATGCTTTGCCAATTCGCTAATGCATGAATTTGGTGAAAATTTTACCCGCTCATCCGGCTTGATGCTGCCCCCCGCACGGGCCTATGGTGGCGCGACGGGTCAAGGGGATCATCATGACAATTGAGCGTGTGGGCATTGTCGGTGCAGGGCAGATGGGCAACGGCATTGCTCATGTATTTGCACTGGCCGGATACGATGTGTTGATGAACGATATCAGCGCAGATGCGCTTCAAGCTGCGATTGCATTGATCGACAAGAACCTTGATCGACAGGTCAGCAAAGCGCTGATCAGTGACAGCGACAAAGCCGAGGCCATGCGGCGCATCGGGACTACGCAGACACTGACCGATCTGGGCCAGACCGACCTGATTATCGAGGCTGCTACCGAACGCGAGACAATCAAGACCGCGATATTTGAAGATCTGGTGCCGCATCTGAAGCCGGACACCATCCTGACGTCGAACACCTCGTCGATCTCCATTACGCGTCTTGCGTCGCGCACGGACCGCCCGGAAAAGTTCATGGGGTTTCATTTCATGAACCCCGTCCCGATCATGCAATTGGTCGAACTGATCCGTGGCATTGCTACAGATGAGCCGACTTTCAAGGCCTGTCATGGTGTCGTTGAAAAACTGGGCAAGACCTCTGCCACGGCCGAGGATTTCCCGGCCTTTATTGTGAACCGCATCCTGATGCCGATGATCAACGAGGCGATTTACACTCTTTATGAAGGGGTGGGATCGGTTGAATCCATCGATACATCCCTCAAGCTGGGGGCGAACCATCCGATGGGCCCGCTGGCACTTGCCGATTTCATTGGGCTGGATACCTGCCTTGCCATCATGAATGTGTTGCATGACGGGCTGGCGGATACAAAATACCGCCCCTGCCCGCTTTTGACAAAATATGTCGAGGCTGGCTGGCTGGGCCGTAAATCACAGCGCGGGTTTTATGATTATCGGGGCGAGGTGCCGGTACCGACCCGCTAAGCGCCCAGCGCCAGTTTTCCAGCGAGTGCAAGCATTGTGATGCCAACGATTGCGTCAAGCCAGGCCCATGCACGAGGTTTGGCAAAAAACGGGGCCAAAACACGCGCACCGTAGCCCAGGATCACGAAGAACACGCAAGACGCGGCAAGTGCTCCGGCCCCGACCATCCAACGCCCTGAATCATAAGTGGCTGAGACTGCACCGATCAGGCCGAGTGTATCAAGATAGACATGCGGGTTGGCCCAAGTCAGGATTGCGGTGGTGATCAGCGCTGCCCGCAGGCTTTGTTCCGCGTCACCCTCGGCTTGCAGCGCGTCCGTATTTTGAAATGCCGCGCGCAATGATCGCAGACCGTAGGCGACCAAGAACGCAGCCCCGCCCCACCGCATCGCGGTTAATGCCCATGGCGCTGCCTCGGCGATCACGCCAAACCCGGCTACGCCACCAAAGATCAATATGCCCTCGGACATACAGCACACCGCCACAACGGGCCCGACATGGGCACGCCGCAACCCTTGCCGGAGCACAAAAGCATTCTGTGCCCCGATCGCCAGGATCAGCGACAGCGACAAAGCAAAACCAGCGGTGAAAGCAGAGAACATCATGGCCTCATTGATTGGATCACGCAGGCGTCTAGCAAAGCTGCGAACATAACACTAACGCATATACCAAATTCAGTATAAGTAATGCTTATGTTCGATCGTACTGCATTGGCCGCTCTTTCGGCTGTTCTGGATACCGGTTCGTTTGAGGCAGCAGCAGCGAAGCTGCATGTCTCGCAATCTGCGATTTCGCAGCGGATCAAGCGGCTGGAGGATCAGACCGGCGCGATCCTGATCCGCCGCACACGGCCCGCCACAGCGACAGAGGCCGGGCAGAGATTGCAGGCGCATGCTGAAACCTTGGCCCTGCTTGAACGCGATGTCACCCATGCGATGGGTGGTGTGGCAACGCCGCTTGACCGCCCATTGCGCATCGCCGTCACAGCAGACACTTTGGCCAGCTGGGTCCTGCCTGCATTACCGCGAGAGGCGCATTTGTTCTATGACTTGGTCATTGATGACCAGGACCACACCGCCGAATTGCTAGCCCGGGGCGAGGTCGCAGCCGCCATCACAGCCCGCAAGACCGCGTTGACAGGCTGCGATGTCACCCCTTTGAAACCGCTGCGCTACGCGGCTTTTGCAGCACCCGGCTTTGTTGCGGCCCATTTTTCAAATGGCGTCACGGCCAAAGCTTTGGCAGACGCGCCTGCACTTACCTTTAACCGAAAAGATCGGCTGCAACTGCATTGGGCCGGAAAGGTCGCCGGACATGCAATTGCGACGCTACCAACACATTATGTGCCCTCAACCCATGGCATCACTGAAGCGGCGCGGGCTGGGCTGGGTTGGGCGGTCAATCCATTGCCCCTTGTTCAGCCACTGTTTGAAAGCGGGGCATTGGTGCGCTTGCGCCCCGATATCGTATTGGATACCGCGCTTTACTGGCAGGTGCCCCGGCAGAACAAAACGGCTTTGAAGGGATTGACCGCGTCCCTCTTACGCTCTGCCAAGGCAGCACATCGGCCTTAATCACGCGGCCCTTTAGACACTAACAGCGCGCCAATGACAGAAGGGATTGAAACTTCGAAGCGACGATCCTTCACGGTCGTCGAGAAAAGATCGTGTGCTGCCTTGTCGGCAGCGGATAGTCTGGCAATGTCACTTGCCTCATGACCGTTCGGCAAAACCGGACTAAAAGCGAACTGCCAACTGGGTTGATGTTTTACAAACCAGAAATGATCGCCCCATTCATCATCGACATAAATGCCTGTCATCAGCCGAAAACCCAAGAAAAGAAGCAACAAGGCAAAAACGCATGCCAGCAGTCTGGTTGGCACCCGATTGCCCAATGGCGTCACTTCGCCTTTAACCCCAATGTCTCCTCTCGCAGCCAAGCCATGAAACTGCGGGGGTCTGACAGGCGGTCTTTGACTTCGGCTTCGTCAAAGGGATCACCGACGACAGGCTTTTGGGGCCTGCCGCAGGCGTTGACGATTTCGTGGATCAACAGGCTTTGCCGTAAGGTCGGCGAAAGCTGATTGGCGATCTGGTACCAACGGGAATTGGCACCGGGAAAGAAAAGCGGGACGACGCGGGCACCTGATGTACGGATCATCTTGGCGGTGAAAACGTTCCATTCATCTTCAATCACCGGACCGAACATCGTGTTAGAGGATGCGACGACACCCGATGGAAATAGCGCGATCAGACCATCATTTTTCAGATGTGCCATTGCACGTTTACGCATCTCGACCATCTTTGCCTGCGCATCAACATCATGCGGAAACGGCACCGGGATCATGAACTCGCCCGCGTCCTTATCAATGTCGGTCAAAAATGCGCGTGTCAGAATGCGATAGTCGCTGCGCCTGCGCCCGATCAAATCGGCAAGGATCATGCCATCCACCATGCCGTGTGGATGATTGGCGACGACCACAACCGGGCCTGTTTTGGGGATACGTGCGATTTGTTCGGTGGGCGTGATCAGATCAATCCCCATCACATCAAGCGCCCCGCGCCAGAAGGCAGGCCCATGCAATTTGCCCTTCTTCTCGAACTTGCGGATCATCCGGATGATGTGGATCTTTCCGGTGAACCATTCGATGGTCTTGATAAGGTTGCGCTTGAAAGGGCTGTCAAAAGTACCTGAATAGGTCAGACTACCACGGTCATAGACGCGCGGGGCCTGATCGCTGCCGGCGGGGGGTGTCTGTGCTTTCGGCGTTGTCTCGGTCAATCAACTGATCCCACACATTGACCTGATGGCCCTAGTTACCTTCGCCGAACTTGTCCGCAACCAAGTCTGCAATTGCATTACTCAACGCCTCTGCTTCGGGGCCGCTTGTCTTTACGTCAATAAAGGTTCCAATGGACGCTGCCAACATTAAAAGCCCCATGATACTGTCGCCGTTCGCGCTCTCGCCATCTTTGCTGATGGTGGCCTCGGCATCGAACCCTTCGACCAATTCGACAAGTTTAGCAGAGGCGCGGGCATGCAGCCCTTTGATGTTCTCGATCTTAAGACGACGGCTGGTCATGGGATTGGGCTGCCATTGTGGCTGTTGATGTATTTATGCGCTGCATTGATCGCGGCTTCCACCGCATCGGGCACACTGCGTTGGCGTGACTTTGCCAGCTTGATCAACATCGGCAGGTTGGCCCCGTAGACGATGCGACGATTTTCAGGGCTACAGGCACGCAGCGACAGATTTGATGGCGACCCACCGAACATGTCGGTGACAATGACGACGCCATCACCGGTGTCGACGCTATCGGCCGCGTCGCAAATCTCGGATTGTTTTGTGGCCCGGTCATCTTCGGGTTCAATCGCTATGCTGACCATGCCCGGTTGATGGCCAACCACATGTTCTACGGCGGCCAGGTATTCCTTGGCCACCCCGCCATGGGCCACAATCACAATACCAATCAAACCTGACGTCCCTTGTTACCTTGCGCATCGCGTCGCTCGATCTCTCGGTGGCGTTTAGACACCTGCCATCCGTCCTGCGCAAGAGCAGATGCCATGCGTTCCGTTATGGCAACCGAACGGTGTTGCCCCCCGGTACACCCAAAGCCAATCGACAGGTGCGTTTTCCCTTCGTCCTTATGCGCGGGCAGAAGCAGATCAATCAGCGCCTTAACCCGTTCAAAGAATGGATCGAACCGTGCATCTGCCGCGACATAATCGGCGACAGCCGCATCGCGTCCGTCAAGCGCGCGCAAGTCGGGGTCCCAATGCGGATTGCGCAGGAAACGGCAATCCATGACAATGTCCAACCCGCGAGGCAAACCCCGTTTGTAAGAAAAGGAATGCAACGTCACGCCCAGTTTGCGCCCGTCACCAGTGCCGAACCAGCGTCCGATCTCGGCACGCAGGTCATGCGGGGACAGGCCCGTTGTATTGATCAGGACATCCGCCCGCCCACCTAGCGGACGCAACAATGCGCGCTCTGCTGCGATCCCGGCAAGCGGTGGTCCGGCAGGTGCAAGCGGATGGCGGCGCCTTGTTTCGGAGTACCGGCGGACCAGTTCCTCTTCATCGGCATCCAGATAAAGCACCTGCGGTTCGTGATCTGGTCGCGCACTCAATTGATCGATGATCTCAATCAGTGCATTGACGCCGAAATCGCGGTTGCGCACGTCAAGACCCAATGCAAGTGGTCGGCTTGGTGGTGGGCCATCCAGAAGACGTGGCAAAAGCGACAAGGGTAAGTTGTCGATGACCTCATAACCAAGATCTTCCAAAGCATTGATTGCTGTTGATCGTCCGGCCCCTGATGGCCCGGTCACCAGTACAATCGTCGGCGCATTCCTATCGGTTGCAGGTGCCGTCACACGCGCAGCCCTTCTTTGAGTATTTGCAAAATCACTGCGGGAAAATGTGCACCAGCAATGCGGCTAATCAAGGGCAAGTCACATCCCAGTTGCGTGATGACCCGACGTTCCGGCAGACGTTGGGTTTCGGTGTGGTCCAGATCCACAACAAGATGGATGGGTGCGGCTGACCGTGCGCGTGCGTTCACTATGCCGATTCCTCGGGCTTCGATCATATTCGAAATCGCAGGCGGGCAACTGGCAACAAGCAGGTCGTCCTGCCGCGCAATGACAACCTGATCATCTGCGATTAGTTCACAGCCAAATGCCATTAACGACAGTGAAAGTGCGGACTTGCCACTCCCCGAAGCGCCCTGGATCAAGACAGCCTTGCCATCAAATGCAACACAGGATGCGTGTATAGTCACAGCATCCGGCTGCGCAGCCATTTAGAGCGGCAAGCCAACGACAAAACGTGCGCCCAGTGGTTCTGATGTGGGGTCAGCATCAGTTGGACGAATGTTTTCGGCCCAAATGACCCCGCCATGGGCCTCGACAATCTGTTTGGAAATCGCAAGCCCCAAACCAGAGTTGTTCCCAAACTGGCCTTCGGGGCGTTCCGAGTAGAAACGCTGGAAAATCTTGGTCAGCGCATCTTCGGGTATGCCGGGACCAGTGTCTTCGACAACCACCAGAACCCGGTTTTCGCGCGTCCGCGTCCAAACCCGGATCGCATCGCCATCTTCACAGAATGAAATGGCATTGGTGATAAGATTGACAAAGACCTGGGCAAGCCGCCCTTCAAGGCCCTGCACCTCGATCGGGGTGTCAGGCACGTCAGCGACAAAATCGATCCCGCGCGATTTGGCATCCTTACCCAGGAATTCGATGATATTGTCCAGCATTGTCAGCAAATCAAACGACTGCTCTTCTTCTTTGACAAGTTCACTGTCGAGCCGCGACGCATTTGAAATATCGCTGACCAGTCGATCCAGACGCTTCACGTCATGTTCAATCACTTCAAGCAGTTTTTCGCGCTGATCATCCCGCTTTGCCACGCGCATGGTGCCCACGGCAGAACGCAGTGACGCGAGTGGATTTTTGATTTCATGCGACACGTCGGCGGCAAATTGTTCGTTGCCTTCGATCCGTTCATACAAGGCCGCCACCATAGACCGCAGTGCACCCGAAAGGCGCCCGATTTCATCAGGTCGCGCTGTCAGGTCCGGAATGCGCACTTTGACAGGGGACATCTTGCGCGCGTTTTTATCCTGGCTGATCTCTGCAGCGGTGGCGAGATCCGCCAATGGGTTGGCAATAGTGGACGCTAAGACCAGGCTAAGGCCGACGCTGACAAGGATCCCGACAAAGAATAGCCGCAAAACCTGTTCGCGTTCGCGCCGCACAAGGCTGTCCACCTCACCCGCTGCAGTCCGCACCGCAATCACGCCAACAGCCGCGTCGCCGCGCATAATTGGCGTTGTCACAATAAAGCTGGTCACCCCACCGATATCCGAGAACTCAAGCTGCGTGCCATTTTCAATCGCGTCACGGACATTTTGCTGTGAAAGGGCGATCAGTTCCTGTTCCGGCGTCAGTGTTTCGGCGTTCAGCGAAACAATGTTCACCAACCCTCCCCAAATCCGTCCCAGAAAATCGGTGACATATGTGCCACCTGTTTGCAGTTCGAGATCCGCGAGTTGTTCGGCATTGAGCGCACCAATAGCGCGCGCAACAAGCGTGGCATCAGGCGAAAAGACGGAAACTTCGACACCGCCGCGCAAATTCATGCCCCGCAATGTGCGCGCTGCATTTATCCCGTCAGACGTGACCAAATTGACGGGCGCAATTGTGGGAAGCTGTCCTTCGAAGACGTCCGCGATCAGTTGCGCTTCGTTCACAAGACCATTGGCACGCTGATATGCAAGGCTGTCTCTTGATGGGCTGAGGTAGAGAACACCAGCGATCAACAAGATCATCGCGATCAGGTTAAAGGTGACGATTTTGCGCGCAATTGGCGATGTACGCAGCGCAAGAAGTCCCCGACGCCGTGTATCGGTTTCGTCCAGCCTATCGCTGACAACATCCGGCTCTACCCAGTCATCGCCCAGCACAAGATCGGGTGACCGTGAACGCGCGGCAGCGCGCACGGACTGCAGGTCGCGTACGTCGATCTTGGGGGCGGCTGTCATGCCTTACTCTTCGTTGTAGCGGTACCCGATGCCATAAAGTGTCTCGATCGCGGAAAACTCGTTATCTGTATTACGCATCTTCTTACGCAAACGTTTGATGTGGCTGTCGATAGTCCGATCATCCACATATACCTGATCATCATAGGCCACATCCATCAACTGGTCACGGCTTTTGACAAAACCTGGCCGCTGGGCAAGCGCCTGCAGCAGCAAGAATTCGGTCACGGTCAGGGATACGTCCTGGCCTTTCCATTTCACCGCATGGCGCAATGGGTCCATCACCAATTCGCCACGGACCATCACCTTGGTCTCTTCGGTTTCTTCAATCTCTTCGCCTGCAATGGCATCCTGACGGCGCAGCAGGGCACGGATCCGTTCAACCAGCAGACGCTGTGAGAATGGCTTTTTTACATAATCGTCTGCGCCCATCCGCAGGCCCAGAACCTCATCAATCTCATCATCCTTGGACGTCAGGAAGATGACGGGCATTGACGTCTTTTGGCGCAAGCGCTGCAGCAGGTCCATGCCATCCATGCGCGGCATCTTGATGTCCAGCACTGCCATATCCGGCATGCGTTTATTAAACGCCTCAAGTGCCGATTGACCGTCATTATAGGTTTCGACCTCAAATCCTTCGGCCTCTAGCGTCATGGCGACGGAGGTGAGAATATTTCGATCATCGTCAACCAATGCAATTCTGGACATGTTTATCTTTCCCCAAACGACTTCTTTATCTTCTTAGCCCTGTCGTGCGAGTTTTCATCGTTTTATCCAAACGAATCAATCCCTAACTGGGTTTGCGCCACATTATTGCCTTATTTGGTTCATTTTTGCCAAATCCGCGATGGTTTTGACCGTGCGGCAGCGACTGTCATCACTTGGTTGCGCTAACATGAAAATGGTTGCGCTAACTGTGTGCAGACGCACTATCCGCCCTTCAAAACTTGATGTTATGCAAGTACATCGCGGGCCATTCCGGCCATATCAAAAAGGAGCGAACCCATGGACCAAGGTACGGTCAACCCAACGATGAAGCTTGAGCATCAAGGCATCACAGGGCTGGGTTATGTCTATTACAACCGCTCTGAAGCCGAATTGCAGGACGCTGCCGTGGCGGCAGGCGAAGGTGTGACTGGCAAGGGCGGCACGTTTCTTGTGACAACCGGCAAGCATACGGGCCGGTCACCCAAGGACAAATTCGTCGTCCGCAACCCGTCTGTCGAAGATACGATCTGGTGGGAAAACAACCCTCCGATGGAGCCCGCCAAGTTTGACGCGCTTTACGCCGATATGCTGGCACACATGAAAGGCGGCACCTACAACGTGCAGGACCTGTTTGGCGGCGCTGATCCAGCGCACAGGCTGGATGTGCGTGTTGTGACCGAGCTGACCTGGCATGGTCTGTTCATCCGCCACATGTTGCGCCGTCCTGACGCATCCGAACTGGAGACATTCACGCCGGATTTCACGATTATCAACTGCCCCAGCTTCAAGGCCGACCCTGAAAAGCATGGCTGCCGGTCCGAAACCGTGATCGCGCTGAATTTCGATGCAAAGCTGATCCTGATCGGCGGCACCGAATATGCCGGCGAGAACAAGAAATCCGTATTCACCCTGTTGAACTACCTGCTGCCGGAAAAAGGCATCATGCCGATGCACTGCTCAGCCAATCATGCGCCCGGTAATCCGGTTGATACTGCCGTCTTCTTTGGCCTGTCGGGGACCGGCAAGACCACCCTGTCTGCCGATCCGTCCCGCACCTTGATTGGCGATGATGAACATGGCTGGTCCGACCGTGGCACGTTCAACTTCGAAGGCGGGTGCTATGCCAAGACTATCGGGCTGGACCCGGAGGCCGAACCTGAAATCTATGCGACCTGTTCCATGCCGCATACGGTCATCGAGAATATGGTCTATGACGAAGACACGATGGAGCTGGATTTCGAGGATGACAGCCTGACCGCAAATATGCGCTGTGCGTATCCTCTGAACTACATCTCGAACGCGTCAGACAATGCGCTGGGCGGACATCCGAAGAATATCATCATGCTGACTTGTGATGCGTTTGGTGTGTTGCCCCCGATTGCGCGGCTGACCCCGGCGCAGGCGATGTATCACTTCCTGTCCGGCTTCACGTCCAAGGTTGCCGGGACAGAGCGCGGGGTGACCGAGCCTGAACCCACATTCTCCACTTGTTTTGGCGCGCCCTTCATGCCACGCAGGCCAGAGGTTTATGGTAACCTGCTGCGGACCAAGATCGCCAGCCATGGCGCAACCTGCTGGTTGGTGAATACGGGCTGGACCGGTGGTGCCTATGGCACCGGATCGCGGATGCCGATCAAGGCGACACGTGCGCTGCTGGCGGCCGCTTTGGATGGTACGCTGATTGAAAGCACGTTCCGCAAGGACCCGCATTTCGGGTTCGAAGTGCCGGTTTCAGTGGATGGTCTGGACGACAAGCTCTTGAACCCGCGCGACACTTGGGCTGATAAAGATGCCTATGACGCGCAAGCCAGCAAATTGGTCACGATGTTCAGCGACAACTTTGAAAAATACGTCCCGTTCATCGATGACGATGTCAAAGCCGCTGCCATTGGATAAGCTAAGTAGGATGGGTTTAAACCCATCTTACGCGATCTGCGCCGCTGTACTTTCCATGTCAGCGGCGTTTGCCTTTGCGGATGCCGCAATCTCATCCGCGCCGGTCAGCCCCGATATCTCAGCCATCGAAGCCGGGGTCATCTGCCCTCCAGAAACCGTGGGGTCGAGCCCCGCACCCGACACGATTGCGGGGACGACCCATCTGATTGATGAAGAACCGCCCTTCGTGTCCAATGCACGCGTTGTCCCGGCTGTCCTGGGTATCGGCTTTGGCGTGAAAGCGCAGACTCCGATTGAAGGTGGGATCAACCAGATCACGATGGTCGTCACCCATCCCGCGATGGGAAATGAGGGCGTTGAAAGCCAAAGCTTTCTGACCCGGATCAACGACGTGGAACCTTCCCTGACGTTTTATCAGTTCGATTACAGTTACGAATTGCTTCCCGGCAGCTGGACCATGACGGCGATGCGCGCTGATGAAGTTCTGTATCAGGTGGATTTTGAAATTGTACCGCCTGATCTGGTGCCGGAGCTCGCCGGGGTTTGCGGTTACGAGAACCTGTTGTCCTAACCCATGACGCCGCGCCGGATCAGGTTCGCCCCGGCGATCACCAGCACCCATAGCGTGGCGCGGCGGAACCGTTCCTGATCAAACCTGTCGCCGAGCTTGAACCCCAGCCACATGCCCACCATCGCCGGGATCACGAGCACCGCCGAGACAGGCCAAGTCTGTGCGTTCAGGATACCCGATTGCAAATGTCCCAGAAACAGCATGACCGAGCCCAGCCCATAGATCACGCCCTGCACGGCCATCTGCCGGTCGCGCGGCGTGTTCAGCGCCAGTAGATACAGGACCGTCGGTGGACCCCATGTACCTGCAAGACCGCCAAGGATACCAGACAGAGTGCCGGCAACCCATTCAAATGGCCTGCGCAAGCGCTGACTGATCGCCGGTCGCCACCCGGCGATCTGAATGGCGCAGAGAACGACAACGGGCACACCCAACACGATAAACATCGCATCAGTGGGGATGCTTTTCAGAAATTGGGCCGAAATCAGAATCATCACACAGACCAGCGTGATGTAGCGCCAATGTTCGCGCATGGCGTCCTTGGCAGGGCCAAGCCCCGCGCGCGCCACTTGCAACCCGTTGCCGATCAGAATGGGAATGACGATACAGGCCACCACAATCTGTGGGTCGATCAGAATACCCATGCCCGAGATCATGACCAGTGGCATGGCAAACCCGACGGCGCCTTTGACAAAACCCCCAAGCAGGGTGACAGCACAGGCAAAAACGAACAGCGCCGGAGGAAGTGTCGAGAAAATCGCGTCCATATGCCCTCTTACGCGGTCAGGCAAAGGACTGCATCATCAATTCCGTTGCGACATTATCATTCATGATAGCAATCCATCGTGAATTATTATTGCGCTGCAACTGCAAACACTTTATCTCTGCGCCTGCAAATTGAAAGGATTCTTCAGATGCCGCATGATGGTCAGGATATGACGTTGAAAACGAACCCGATTCTGGCGGATTTGCTGGCACTGACAGCGGCATCCTTGCCTGCGGTGGACGATATCCTTGGCCGTGCGAAAGATGCCGTGCGCGCAGTGGTCGAAGATAACGGTCGCGTATCCGGCGCGCTGATCGAAGAGAACCAGACCGCAGCCCATGGTCTGGCCTGGCTCGCCACTTATGCCCAATCGCTGCACCAGATGCAGGGCTGGGCCGAGCGTCTGCAGGAAGCAGGCAAGTTTGGTGAGGTTGAACAGTTGATCCACCAGATCGCGTTCGGCGAATACCTTTGGCAGATCTATGGCGGCATCCAGATGAACCAGGGTGAAATTGTCCGGTTGCAGGATATCGGCCTAAGCCAGGACGATATACGCGCCCTGATGGAACCCTCAGTCATGACCCTGACCCAGTCAGGCAATACCCAAGCGGCCCGCGCCCGGCTGGTGGAGCTGATGGAAGAGCAGTCGGCGAATATCACTGTCGGCGCATCCGGTCTGGATGAAGAGCTGGAGATGATCCGCGAACAGTTCCGCCGTTTCAGCATCGAAAAGGTAGAGCCTTACGCCCATGAATGGCACCTGAAAGATGAACTGATCCCGATGGAGATCATCGAAGAGATGGCCGAGATGGGCGTCTTTGGTCTGACGATCCCAGAAGAATACGGTGGCTTTGGCTTGTCGAAAGCGTCCATGTGCGTCGTGTCAGAGGAACTGTCGCGTGGCTATATCGGTGTCGGCTCGCTCGGCACCCGGTCCGAGATTGCAGCCGAACTGATCATCTGCGGTGGCACCGACGCGCAGAAGGAAAAGTGGTTGCCGGGGCTGGCTTCGGCCGAGATTTTGCCGACGGCAGTGTTTACGGAACCGAATACAGGATCTGACCTTGGGTCGTTACGCACCCGCGCCCGTAAGGATGGCGATGACTGGATCATCACTGGCAACAAGACATGGATCACGCATGCGGCCCGCACCCATGTGATGACCGTGCTCGCGCGCACCATCCCTGACACCGACAATTACAAGGGACTGTCGATGTTCCTGGCCGAAAAGACGCCGGGCACAGATGAAGAACCTTGGCAGGACCCCGGTATCTCGGGTGGCGAGATTGAGGTCTTGGGCTATCGCGGGATGAAGGAATACACGCTGAACTTTGATGATTTCAAAGTGAAAGGTGAGAACCTGTTGGGCGAAACCGAAGGTCAGGGTTTCAAACAGTTGATGCAGACCTTCGAGAGCGCCCGTATCCAGACCGCAGCGCGTGCCGTTGGTGTTGCTCAGTCGGCTTTGGACGAGGGCATGAAGTATGCGCAGGACCGCAAGCAGTTCGGTAAAGCACTGATCAACTTCCCCCGTGTCGCAGGCAAGCTGGCGATGATGGCCGTGGAGATTACGGTTGCAAGACAGCTCACCTACTTCAGCGCTCATGAAAAGGACAATGACCGCCGTTGTGATCTTGAGGCCGGGATGGCGAAGCTGCTGGGTGCGCGCGTGGCTTGGGCGTGTGCAGATAACGCGCTGCAGATCCATGGTGGGAACGGCTTTGCACTGGAGTACAAGATCAGCCGCATCCTGTGTGATGCACGTATCCTGAATATCTTTGAAGGTGCGGCAGAAATCCAGGCGCAGGTCATCGCACGGCGATTGTTGGACTAACCGGTCAGGCGTGAAACATGTTTTTGTTGGCTGCGTCCGCGCTGCCAATCCGAAACACCTGAGTGTCTGGCACGGGCAAATTTTGCGAACGTACTTTAGTATCCAACGGCGCATCCATCTTTGCGCGGATCGCTACCACCTTCCAGCACGCCGTTTTCATGCAGCAGGATCGCTTGTGACCCACCGATTGCCGTCTCTGGTGTTTGCACCTTGTGGCCAAGGTCGCTGAGCTCTGCTTTCACTGCGTCGGAATACCCGTTCTCGACATTCAACACGTCCCCTTCGGCGAAGCACCGGGGGGCGTCCATGGCAGCTTGGGGGGATAGTCCGAAGTCGGTGATGTTGGTCACGAACCGCGCGTGCCCGGTGGACTGGTATTGCCCGCCCATCACACCGAATGGCATCAGCACTTTGCCCTCTTTCTTGAGCATTGCGGGGATGATCGTGTGCATGGGCCGTTTGCCGGGGCCGACCTCGTTCGGGTGACCCTTTTCCAATGTGAACCCGGCGCCGCGGTTCTGGAACAGGATGCCGAACTTGTCGGATGCGATGCCGGAGCCAAAGGAATGGAAGACCGAGTAGATGAGCGAGACGCACATCCGGTCCTTGTCGACCACGGTGATATAGATCGTGTCCTTATGCACTGCCTCTGCCCCCGGCACCGCGCCGGGCATGGCTTTGCCCCTGTCGATGAGGGCCGCGAGTTTGGCGGCGGTTTCGGGTGATGTCATGTGATCGAGACGCGTCATGTGGTCGGGATCGGCGAGGAACCGGTTGCGGGCGTTGTAGGCGAGCTTGGTCGCCTCGGCCTCGATATGTGCCCGTTCGGCGCCCCATGGGTCCATGCCTGCGATATCGAAATGCTTGAGAATGTTCAGGAGCAGGATGGCCGTGGCCCCCTGCCCGTTGGGTGGATGCTCATAGAGGTCGAGCCCGCCATAATCGCCCGTGATGGGTTTGGTGTAGTCGCTTTGCGTATTCGCGAAATCGTCTAGCGTGTGGGTCCCCCCCAGCGCGCGCAAGGAGTTCACCATGTCTTCGGCGATTTCACCTTCGTAGAAACCGGCCCGCCCCTCCATCCCGATTTCGCGCAGAACCTTGGCTTGACCTGGAGCGCGGAAAACCTGGCCCGGCGCGGGTGCGCCCCCGTCCATCAGGAACAGGTCGCGGGCGTGGCCGGACAGGTTGTCTGTCGCCTGTGCCCAGTCGGCGGCGACGCGTTCGGCGACGGGAATGCCGGCTTCGGCATAATGGATTGCGGGGGCGAGGACGGATTTAAGCCCGATTTTGCCCCAGTCCTTGGATAGTTTGCAGAACGCATCGACAGCGCCGGGGACGCTGACCGCATCCGCCGAATAGGGCGCGATTACATCACCCTTGGCGCGGAGTTTTTCCGCGTCGATACCCGCAGGTGCACGACCGGAGCCATTGAGCGCCATGACTTCATCTGATCCGGGCGGTGTGAAGAGCACAAAGCAATCCCCGCCGATCCCGGTCATTTGGGGCTCACAAAACCCAAGCAGCACCGCGCCCGCGATGGCGGCATCCATGGCGTTTCCCCCCGCCTCAAGCATTTGCACGGCGGTTTTGGCGGCAAGCGGGTGCGAGGTCGCGCACATGCCGTTGGTGGCGTAAACGGCAGAGCGACCGGGTTTGTGGAAATCACGCATGTTCGGGGGCCTTTCTTGGTGTTGGTCAGAGACTAGGCCGATGTGGCCGGGGTGCAACGGGAAATCTGGCCTCTTGCCTTTGGCGCGGGGCGGCGTAGCGTGGTGGCAAGCATGAGGAGGAAGCCGATGGCAGAGGTCTTTATCACGGGTGCTGCGCGCACGCCGATGGGTGGTTTTCAGGGTGTATTCTCGGACGTGGATGCGCCGACGTTGGGCGGTGCCGCGATCAAGGCGGCGATGGTTGGCGCTGGCGTGTCGACCGTCGATGAGGTGCTGATGGGGTGCGTGTTGCCTGCAGGGCAAGGCCAAGCCCCGGCACGGCAAGCCGGGTTTCTGGCCGGATTGAGTGAGGATGTGCCCGCAACGACCCTGAACAAGATGTGCGGATCGGGTATGAAGACCACCATGCTGGCCTTTGACCAGATTGCCTTGGGTGGGGCGGATGTGATGGTCGCCGGGGGCATGGAGAGTATGAC
>ERZ1740062.308-NODE-308-length-32165-cov-15.433416_pt1 | contig 32165 bp, 22 predicted proteins | sample MGYA00581741_ERZ1740062 | MGnify/ENA primary metagenome ERZ1740062 (study PRJEB43018, sample SAMN04849747) | marine metagenome | isolation source: floating plastic debris | place: Pacific Ocean | collected 2008-09-01 | study: EMG produced TPA metagenomics...
CAACCGGTTCTCCTTCATCCTGAGTACCATTACCATTTAGGTCATTAAATACAGTATCACCGATAAAACCATTACTACCTGGTGCTGTTGCACAAATCGTTAGCCTAGTCAAACCAATTGTTTCATCTTGTTCTGGAGTACCATATTCAGTTCCAGCACTATAAATAATCTGAATTTGGTCAACTGGTTCAGTAATAGTAGCTAAAGCATTACCGTCACTTTCCTCTGGGAAAGAGTTTTCTCTTATACCTCTGGCTTGATTATTTACAATCCTGACATCCGGACCAAGAGAGGTTAAAGTAGCATTTACTGAATTACCTTGATTAGAAGCATTAACTCTAACCGTATCTTGATATACAAATCCTATATCCCGTTCACCGTTACGGTCAATATCTAGAAGTTGCAGTGGTGCTCCTAGAGTCACCGGTTGGTTAAAGGTAATTGTCAGAGTTGCTGTACCGTTCGGAGGTGCAGGACTATCTCCCACACCAATATTAAACTGTAAATTGGGTCCTGGTAGACCCCCGTATACCCCAGAGATAATTCTGGTTTCATCATTGTCAAGTACATTTGGAGAAGCTTCGGTAAATCTGAAAGAAGCATTAATATCTCCCACAGAAGGAGTTTGACTTTCAATTCCGGCACGGTTGTTAACAGGAGTCCAATTCAAGGTCTGAGCACTGGTACCAGCAGGACAGACATTAGATTGAGCCAATGTTTTCTTCTGAGTAATTCCTGAAAATATTCCTAGCTGCGGAACTGTAAATAATAAAGTTAACAGTACTGTTTTCCAAGAAATTATTTTATGATTGCAACTAGATAATATTTTCCCTCGAAATTTTGGTAATAGGGAGATTGTAGATTTTTGTTTATTAGATATTGCCAGTAAATACTTAAATAAGGCTTCCATTATCAGCTTCCTAAACAAAAGAAAATAAGAATTAAAAGATTGAAAATTTAAAAGCTGTTAACCAAAAAGTTTATAGGAACTGGGAATGCGATTCGCCTTTTGGTTATACCTGGGGGTGAATCGCTTAGTTATTGCTTATGGCATCTTGCTTATAAATTTCGATTTAAAATCTAGGTTAAAACCTAAGTAAACTAGTAGTTGCATTCCCCTGAATACAATTGAATTAAATACAGTTGAAAAATTTATCTTTTTTTATCTTCTGCGATTTTCGATTTGTAAATCTCCTTCTTGTTCGATAATTATTAACTTCACACCTCTTACATCTTTGAAGATAATTTCGACTCGGCGATCGCGTGCGAAATCCGTCACACCCGTACCACCAGGAACTTTCCTCTGGGATTCTCCAAAAGAACGAATAGTCATTTTTTCTGGAGGAATACCTTTTCTTAATAAATAGTTTCTTACAGATAGTGCCCTACGCCTACCTAAAGCTTGGTTATATGCATCGCTAGCACGGGGGTCTGTATGACCTTGCAGTTCTATAACAATGCTGGGAATTTCTTTTAATACTTCTGCCACTTTGTCAAGTACTTCTGCACTTGCTGGGCTAATAAAAGATTTATCTAAGGCAAAGTGAACATTTCGCGGAACTTTCAGAATAATCTCTTTTGGTGGTGGTTCTATTATGGTTGGTGGTGTTGGCGGTGGTGGCGGTATCGGTTTAGAAGTACATTGGGGTATGGGTATCGGGCTAAGTGGGGGAGTCGGATTCAAACCGGGTTGAGTATTCGGATCACCAATCAACACTGCCGGAGATGGTTCTGATGTACCATACTTAGGATTTGTAGCGATCGCGCTAATTAAATCCCCTGGTTGCAAATTATTAATAGTGGTATTAAATTTGCCTTTCTCGTCTACGGTCACTGTGGTTAGTGGCTCAGATAATGCACCATAACCAGGAGAATAAGTTGCGGTTTTACCTCTTTGATAGTCGCTCACCCGATAAATAGTCACTTGAGTATTTTTATCGGCTTTTCCGCTCACAGAAACACTGTTACCGTTTGGTGCAAATGTCCGAGAAATAAATTCCGGAGCATTAATTGCTGCATTACCAGTGTCGCGACGACGATTTGGAGAGTTACGCTTGGGGTTGGGTCCATCTCCGCGTTGAAATTCAGCTACACCAAGGTTTCTCCTGGTATTAAGGTCAATACTTAATCCTTCTAAGGCTGCAAATTTATTATTTTCAATAACGTTTTGTTTGGTTTTAGGAAATGCTGATACTACTACTCCAGGTCCAGTTTGATGGTCAATTTCATTTCCAAGAATCTTATGGTCGCTTCCCATCAAATAAACTGCCGCTCTGCGCAACCTTCTGCCGTTGTAATTAATTTTGTTATTTTCTAGCAGAATATTACCTTCAGGTTTAAACAAATAAACTCCTGCACCGTCGTTAGCACAAATCAAGTTACCCTTAATTTCAGAGTTGGTGACAATTCCCTCAAACCTCAGAGCATCAGGCATTCCTGCAATACCATTACCTACAATAATATTCTGAGTAACTAATGTATTTTCTGCCCTCACAGAAGTAATAATCGCACTACCTTCGTGATAATAAATGCGATTGCGGCGAATATTCACACCCCCAGAGTTAAAAACATAGACTCCAAAAGCCGAAGTTTGCTGGGGCACTTTTTCTTCGGGTGTTACACCTAACCAATTATCTTCAATGGTGACATTCTTGGGTGGAACATCCCTTTTATAGAAAGGAAAATTATCGTTTGGTGGCTGCTGCTTGCTGGTGTCTGGAGGGGGTAGACGATGGGCTATGACAATATTTCCAGGGGGGGTTGTCAAAGTTACCGGTTTCGGTTTTCCATCGTAAATTAATAAATTTCCTAACTGCTGTTTAATTGGACTAGCATTAAAGCCGTAAATGCTTAAACCACGAATAGTTATGTCATCGGCAACTACTGTAAAACCGCGAAATATTTCCTTATCCTCTGCCGGAGTTACAGACACAACTGGAGTCGGAATAGCAATTTCAGCGGTGGTAGTTTGAGAGGCATCGTAGCCGAATTGAGTGGTGCCATCAATAGTTAATCCTGGTGCAGTTAAATCCGGCAGTTGCTTTTGTAGTTGAATAGTTGCGTTATTCTGGGGCAAATTGAACTCAATCCGCGAACCTCCAGAATTAACGGGCTGGACTAATGTCTGTTCTAATGTACTTAACTGTTCTACAGGCAATTTACCGTTGGCAATTTCAATGGCTTCTCTGAGGGTCAACTCACCATCGGCTTGAATTTCACCATCCATGGTACTGTTTACAACAATTTTCACCTTGGGGATGGGGTCTGATGTGGTATTCGGGCTATCTGTTTCCTGAGCAGACACTGCTGTCATACCTATTAAACAGATACTGATGCTGGTAGGTAATAAGGAAACAGTAGGGAAGCGAGAACTAGAAAAGTTCTTAATTGTGCTTCCCCAACTCCTTACTTTTGATTGTTGACAATAAACTTTCAAACTGGACATTCACTCACTCCTATGGCACCACTTTCACTTTTGAGAGTAGCTTGTTAAAGCTGTCAATTAGCTTTAGCTTGACTGGTTTTACATCGTTTTGAGAACTTTGTGCAGATATTTTAAAATCAGTACCAAAGTTTGATGACCCAAAATTTACTGACCCAAAATTGAGCAATAAATTAGGCGATAAGTCAGAAGAAAAGCTGGTTTGCTGGGGAAATTCTGGTTCTGAATCTTGCTGCAAACCCTCAATTAGTTTCTTATTTTGCGTATTTTGGGATTTATCTAATCGGGGAAAGCCAAATATTCCAGACTCAGTGGTTTCACCTCCGCTTAACTTTGACTGGGTTTGAGTACGCTTATCTTGAGTAATCTCAGACTCTTGCTGTTGTCTTGGTACTGGCTTTTGTAATCCAAAACCGCCAAAGAGTTCATTAAGCTTTAAACTAACGTTGAGGTAAACTCCCCCACGGGAACGATATCCGGAAAAATCTCTGTCCTCTACGCTACCAAAACTGTAGCCTAAACCGACTCGTAAATCTGGTGTCAGATAATAACCAGTCTCTAATGCCCAGCCCAACTCGTCATAGTCAGTACCGCTATTGCTGTTTTGACCAATCCAGCGTCCTTCCACAGCTAAATCGGTACGGTATCCCAAACGATATGTAGTTCTCAATTGCGCCAGATTAACAGAGCCGTCAAATCTATCTCCATCTAAGTAAGTGATACCATTACGAAAAGCATACTTACCGTAGAATTCCCAGCGCCAGTTGGGTGCATAAATTCCTTCTAGTGAGAAAACGTGACCAGTTGCAGTGGTTCCTATAAGTTGATTGTCAACTGTGGAGTCAAAGTTCTGTCTCCATTCGTAGCTGAGCAAGCCATTAAATTTATCATCTCTGGGGTTACGATAAGCTAACCCGATTCTTAAGTTGCCTGTATCGCCTAATTCTTGAAATTGCGCTCCATTAGTACTTAAGGAACTTGATGGTAGAAAAACATTTGCTTCCCCTGCTTGTTGATAACGTACTAGGGCTGTTAAAGCTGGAGAAATTTTACCCGCACCTGCGAGAGTAATTACCGTATTATCCCCTTCATCACCATCTCGGAATTCAAAGCGAGCACTAGCTTTTAAGTCGGGATTGTCAGTATATTCAAAACCAACGCTATAAACTGAACCAGAAAACAGCCCCAAGGAGGATGCACTTTGACCGACTGTATAGTATTGTCCAAATTGTTCGCCGGTGCCTGTAGCATTAAATATATTTTTAAAGACATATTGATAGCCCAGACTCATTTTCAATCCTGGAGTGATTGCCCAACCATGATTTACGCCTACAGCACCTTGACCCTGCAAGCCATTCAGTCCTGATAAAATTGAGTAACTACCATTTAGGGCTGTATCCTCAGAAAACTTATGCTCAACAATTGTATCCAAAGTTGTTAGAGAATTACCTTCTATGAGTTCACTACGATCGAAGAATTGGTGGGTTAATCGGAATGTTACTCCCGGATAGGCTTTCCAATTCAAAGCTAGGGTGGTGCGGTTAGGATAAAGGGGATCACTACTACCCAAATTAAGCTCATTTTGGGCTTGGAAACTTAATTTGTTAGTAAATGGATATTTTAAAGTAGACACTAACTGGTCTGCATTAGCATCGAAACGATCGTCAACTCGATCCCGACGATTACGATTCACATATTCTAAACCTAAGTCAGCCCTTCCTAACTTTTGAAAGACTCCGGCTCGAAATGTTTTTAATTCATTATTGACTGTTTCACCCGCTTGTGCTGTGGGTTGGGGGTCAAATAAATCAAAAAAGGTGACTACATTGCTGGCTGCGGTACCAAAATTTTCTTCTACGTCATAGGATACTTTGAAGCTAGTACTTTTACTGGCTCTAGCTAATAAAGATGCTCCATAACGAGTTTGTCCTGGGAAAAAGCTGAACGTGGCGTTGTTATTAAAGCTCGGTTCCACAGAACGATAGTATGCTGCACCTTCAAAGCTATTACTAATTTTACCATTAGCTTCTATACGGTAAGCATTACCCTCTACATCTGCCCCTGTTATAGGATTACTAGTAGAACGGGCAAATTCCCCAATAATCTTACCGCGATCGCCTAAAGATATTTGAAAATCTGCTCCAAAAATATCATAGTCCTGGTCTCCCTGGTCTTCACGCAAATAACTGGCAGCAACAAAAGTCTTTTTTCCTATATTAGAAGATATATTATATTGCAATCTGCCACCATAAAGTTCAGAATCGTTACCTCCATCATTTTGGTAAGTGACAACGACTTTTCTCACTAGGGTTGTGCCAAAAGCAGAACTAAGCTCAGTAGATTGGATTGGACGACGAAATAGTAAAGTTCCTCGGTCGTAATTTATGTCATAATCTTGACCACGATACAGTTGTTCACGTTCAATGACTGTACCCGGACGATTTATCTCTTCAGACTCTAGGTAAACTATTTCACTCCCAGGAACGATGAGACGCTTTGATAAAAAGTAGTTACCACTGGTACCATTTGGAACGAAAGTGTCTCTTTGAAATCCTTCAATATTATTGGCAAATAAACCAGTAACTTGCAGCTTGCCAATATTATAATTTCCCTTAAATCCGTGCAGCTGTCGGGAGGTCGCAGTATATAACTGAGATTCTCTAGAAAATTCCTTAGTGTTATAATCTCCCCACATGAAGTAGTCCGGTTCAGCACCAGGAATGTTAGGAGAACGCTCAATCTTGGCGTAAATGCTGTCTATTGATGGAGCGGTAGAGGTAAAAGTAGAGCTATCTCCGTAAGTTGGGTATTGCTGTTCGCAAAATTGGATACCGCCGAATAGGCGATTGTTGCCATCACAGTCCTGATTGAGAGGGCGTTCGCTATTATAAGCACCTGTAAATAACCACTCTCCGACTTTTCCTGTCGCAAATACTGCCGCATCTACATCAAACTCCGTACCATCTTCTCCTGGTCGGAGAAATTCACTCCTACTACCCCAATAGTCAGTACCTCTTGCACCAACTCTAAAGTTAATAATTCCTGTTACTAAAGAAGGACGTAAATAAGTTATAAACTCAACTTGAGTATAGGCTTCAATCTTTTGATGAGCAAAATTATTCCAAACATTTGTATCTGTTTGTTGAGGAAAAGAGGGATTTGCAAGGGTTCCTATTTCTTTTCTAATTGCTGGTGTTCTCTTTTTAAAACCATCTAATGCTCCCCGGATTCGTACTTGCTGAGGTTTGATCCCCGACCGCAAAGTCCCAATAAATTCTCCACCTCTAGCCAAAACTTGAAATCCCGGTCGGTCTTTGTCTTGGTCGGCACCTATAAATTTACCTGCGCTGGTGGTGAGAGTTACCATTACATCTTGATTGATAACCTGTCCATTTTTATTAGTAATTTCTCCACGAATCTTGATGGTAGAACGTCCATCTGCTTGTACTTTTGGGTTCCCTTGTGGAGAAATATCTAGATTGAATTCATTCTTAAAAGTTTTTTTAGATTGTGCATTGTTTGTTTCTCCAGGAACTTGAGTTTGCGGACTCAATTGTGTGGGAGGTGACTGTTGTTGTGCTGGTTTTTTTTTGCTTAAATCAACTCCCTCCTCCAAATTATTTCTACCAACATAATTACTTGTAGAATCAGGGAGGGAATTACTGATTCCATCCTCATTTTGATCTTTTCGAGTCTGTATTTGTTCTTGTGAATCGCTTCCAAAAGTGAAGGAATTAGGAGATATATCTTCTCTAGAATTGCCCTCGATATTAGATGTCTCTAATGCAGGCAGTACACTGTTAGAAGATTGCTCTTTAATGCTTTGTTCAGAGCCTGTTTGTGCTGTCGGTAGTGAAGGATTATTTTCAGGATTTTTTGTCCCAATAATCCTTTGTAAACGACTATTAATACTTTCTTGAGAAGAACTTACAGGTGAAATTTTTTGCCCCTTCAGCTTAGTACTACCTGTCTTTTGAACAGAATTCTCATTTCCATTTTCAATTCTGAGAATCTGCTCTGACTGAGATTGAGATTCATCTTCTGTGACTATATTTGCAGAACATTCCTGTATCCAGTTAATTAGTGAAGAAACGCATTGATTGTCGGAATTGATATTGTTTTTTGCAGAAACTTGTTCTTCTGAAAGTATGCCCTCAATATCAACCCATGCTAACCCTGGCTTTATTCTGCTAGTACTTAATTTATTTATTCTCTTGCTATCTAATAAATCATTAATGATTAAAGTATTTAACTGTTGATTATTATTTTGTGTTTGCAAAGCAAGAGCAGCACTGGAGTCTAAAAATTTAGCATTAGTAAATGTTGGTAATAAAGTTGCCGCGATCGCCGACAATATACCAACATTGCTTGACTTAGTACAAGCAAAACGCCAAATCGAGGAATGTTGATTCTTTTGGAATGTTTGTAATGAGAGTAAACTTAGCTTACTTTTAGCCAAGCTTGTAGTTCGTTTTTTAGTTTTCATGGCTTCTCCTCTGAAAACGCAGGCGTTACTGCAAAATTTATGCGCACCATATTACCTGGCGCTACTTTCGCTAGACGGGATTGACTATTCTTTTCTATAAAGTATTTATTTGGAGCTAGTGCATAACCTGGAAGACTACTCAAATCCAGTGCGGCAGTTCTATAACCTGAAATGACTCCGGGTAAGGAATATAGACCTTGGGCATCCGTCACGATACGATTACCATCATCCATGTAAATTACCGCATTGGGAATTCCAGGTTCATTTGGTTGCTGCTCTCCGTCAAAGTTTTTATCGACAAATACTCTACCAATCAAAGTTCCGCAGTCTGATAGTATACCCGCTCTGATACGTAAACGATGACTATCTGTATTACTGCGTAAACTACCAGCCGTTGCTACGGCAATGTTTCTACCATCACCACGTACAGCATCTGGTGTCACTTCTACAGCATAGATAACATTGAGGGTCTCATTAGGCTGTAAACCTACTGGCGAAGAAATTGTTACTACACGATTAGAGTTAACCTCAGCACTTATTTCAACTGAATTCTCACCTATAGAACCTCGAATAGAATTAGAGACAAATTTCAATCCCAAAGGAAGTCTATCAGTGACTGAAACCCCACTTGTTGCTGCTTCTCCTGTATTTGTAATGCTAAGTCTATAGGCAACTGTATCTCCAGGTTCAGCAGCAGCTCGATCGCCAGTTTTTATCAATTCCAAAACCGCTTGAGAAGCTCTTAAACCTACTTGATTAGAGTTTACTGTGTCGGGTAAATTATCCGTTCTTCCAGTTGCAGTATTATTGATAACTCCTGTTTGGGCAGAAGCAGATATCATTCCATAAGTATATACACTGAAGCAAAAAAAGCTAAAAAAGAGGCTCCGTTGCCTCAGCCATGAAATCATAGGTATCATTGGAAGGCATTTAAAAATAACGTGGTTTTACTAACAATTAAGACTCAAAGTAGAGTCTTTCCTAAGACTTAGGCGACTTAGAGATAGCAACTGTCGATAAAGTCAATTTTTATGATATTTACGCAGCTAGATATATACTCAGGAATTAATTTTCTTCTAATTTAGACATCAACTTTGCTAAATCATTTTTGTTATTAAACCTGGTTCTTTCGATGGCAAATAAGAGCATTAATATCTCGTCTGTATAGATTATCTCAAAATCAATTTATAATTATGAAAATAAGCAGATTTTCTACCGGAGGACAGACTCTGTAGCTCTACTTTAGACTAGACATTAGCTGTTAAAAGTAATACTGGAGTACACAACTCCTAGGCATTATCTGAAGAAATAAAAAAGCAAAAGATTTACAGAAACATTGACAAATTGATTTGATTTTTAAGAAAATTTAAGAATTTTTTTATTTATTCTCCTACTTTTGCTTCTGCTTCTGCTTCCGATTTCATCAAAATTACTAAATTATTTCTTGACAGGTTCTTTACTTAATCTTGATAATATTGAGTATTATTAAAATCTCCTTCATATTCCTTATGATATTTTCATTTATGCAGTTTGGGCATATTATCAAACCTTTCTTCATCAAAACAATGCGATTTTTTGAATATATCCTGTGAACCTTTCCATTTGTTAAAAAGAATTAGATACTAAGATATACCTCAAAATCAGAATTATTAAAAGAGATTGTTGACTTTTACTAACTTAATATTTCCGTTAGGTGATTTAAGTCGCAATACTACAGTAATTTCTACAACTTCTTCCGTTAACTATTTACCTCTCTGTGAAAATTACAGAGTTTAAGAAGGTGCACACAGCCTTCTTTAAGGGTGCATAGTTAAATACCGATAGAGTTATCACTTTAATAACTTTATCAGTTCTAAACTCTTTTTCTACAAATTTAAAGTTTTAAAAGTTTTAAATTAAGTCTTTCAAAATTCGAGGGTGCTCGAAAAAATTGCTAAATTTCATTCCAACAAATACTTAGAATGTAAGAAAACTGCATTCCTGAACTCAAGCAGGTACTTTTATACCAAGCAGTTTTGTTTAATCAGAATTTTTAGGGGCACACATCAGTAATATTACTCAATCAAACTCAAAAAGTAATCAGGGATTATAAATCAATTTAAGTATGTTTTATTGTCTTTATATTAGAATCAATATTAGTCAGAAAATAATCTGTAAAAAAAATATGTTATTTTTTATGCAATATACTTAAGTATTTACTTCGTATATATATATTAATTAATTTGATTAGCTTGCCAGTCAATAATTTCTCTAAATTTTGACTACACGGGTATTTAGGCTACCTAAGAAATTTTGAACATGCTTCTATATCGCCTCAATGTATTTTTTTTTGTTACTTCTCATGTAGGGAGAAAAAAATAAGTATTTTTACTTATAAAATATGTTTTTAACTATTTTATTTGTTGCGAATATTAGAAGATTTATCTATAAACCAATACTTTTTAATCAAGATACAAGCTAAGCAGAAGAATTAATGATAGAATTTTCTTCGCATATTTAGCCCAATTTATTTCAAATAGAATAAATCATAGCATTAATTAACATAAGAAGTTGAAACTGCTTTATCTTATTTAAGAATAAGGGTATTTTTTCCTAGTCTTCTGCAACATCAGGAGTTACGGAACGAAGATTTGTCCGAAGCGACGGTCACGTAGTCCAGGGAAGCATAAGTCAAGCACTGACATCCTACGCGTTTGCATAGCATAACGTAGTTAACGCAAGGATTCTGCGTAAAGCCGCTCTGGCATAGCTAAAGCTTAAAACGGAGTCTGCTCGACAGAACTTATACGTCGCCTGCCGGAAAGTCAAGCGCGGACATGCGATCGCCCTATGGCGGGTCTTTTCTCCGAGACGTTACACGAACGACCATTGCTTACGGTCTCGGACGGAGTTACTTAATATAAATTGTGCGTAAGTCCTGAACATATAAATTTTTGATCTAGGAATCCAGGATGATTGTTAGGATAAAGGTATTTATAAATTAAATTTATGATGATAGTCCAATCTCAAGATTCAATTTTTAACAATATAGGTATATGACTATGCATTATATATAGTCATGTATTTATATATTTATATAAATACATGATGCAGTGAGTTGTTGCTTTAGAAAACAATACAAAATGTAGGTTGAGCTAACATTAACATTACCCTACATATAATTATTTAGTATTGATCTCGATTCTCGATATATTTGTTAGTACATATCTTCGTATTCAGGAGATTCTACTCTTCTAGATTCTGCTCTGGGGGGTAAAAATTCCGCACGTCTTACAGGTCCAATAGGTGCAGCAGAAGTGTTATATGGATGAATTACTTGAACTGTCCGGGGTCTTTGTTTTTGAGAAAACAAAGCAGATATACCCGCAACTACAATTCCCCCACCGACTGTAACAATAACTCCTCCTACAGCCCAAACAATACCCGATGACCACCAGTTTGTCTGATTGGTTGCTAATGCTGCTTGTTGTGCAGAATCTTGATTATTCCGAGTGCTAAGTGCGTTGTTGATTTGCTGCTGATAGTTATTTTGCAATTGTGTATGCAACTGTTGATTTTGATTCTTAAGCTGATCGTTAGTTTTCTGTAAGTCGTTGAGTTGAAGTTTCAATCGCTCCATATCAGTTCGCAACTGGGAATTACCATTTATTGCAGAAGAGACTGGTGGCTGACTTTGTGGAGGTAAAGCATACTGTCCCTGCTGCGGGAAGGCAGGAGGTGCAACAACTGGTTGTTGCTGTATTTGGGGTGGTACAAATGATTGAATCTGGCTATTGTTAGTACCCTTTAACAGCAAAAGGGCTGCTAAACCTGCAACAGCGACACCACCAATAAATGCCATGCTTTCACTCATCGCCTTTGCTCCTCAAATACTAAAATCCACAGATAATAATTTGACATATACACTTCCTCACATAAAAGAACTTAAATTACATTTACCGCTTCAATATAATGATTCCAATTTTAAGTGGTAATTTTACTTAGATTGGTAAACATCTTTAATTCATCTTATATATTCAATAGCATATTTGTATAAATTGTCTACAAAAGAAGGCCATCAAAAATTTAACACTGAAATCTAACACTAAATTTATAATGGCCTCCCTGTTTTGGTCAATTGTATGAGATGCCGATTTCACTAACTATTTTCGATCGCATTTTTGAGAGTTTGGCAAAATTCACCAACTTTTTCTAAAGCTTGCTCTTGTGAACCTTCTGCCAAACGTTTTACAAAAGCACTGCCAACTATAACAGCATTTGCACCCCATTGTTTCATTTGACTAGCTTGTTCCGGTTGAGAAATACCAAATCCAACACCTATTGGCTTGTTAGTTACACTGCGAATATCACTAATTAGATTGCAGACCCGTGATTCGATTTGCGATCGCATTCCGGTAACACCAGTAACACTAACCAAATAAATAAATCCTCCAGAACGTTGAGCAATGTATTGCATGCGTTCTGGAGAACTAGTTGGTGCTATTAACAAAATCAAATCAATATTTCTCTTAGCTGCTGCTTCAATCAAGCTTGTAGCTTCTTCTACAGGTAGGTCGGGTACTACCAAACCAGATATACCTACAGATGCAACTTGATTGAGAAAAGCCTCAGTACCCCTGTGTAAGATAAGATTGTAGTAGGCAAATAGGACAATCGGTGCATGTAGTTTGGGGATTGCAGTACTCAGCATTTCTAAGACGCTGTCTAAGGTCGTTCCTTTCTCAAGAGCGCGAGTTGCTGCGGCTTGAATTACTGGTCCATCGGCAAGTGGGTCGGAGTAGGGAACTCCTAATTCAATTATATCTGCGCCTTTACTATCTAAGACCTCTAAGGCTTTTGCAGTCGTTTTTAGGTCAGGGTCTCCTGCGGTAATAAAGGGAATAAGAGCACACTGAGAATCGCGAGATAGAGTTTCAAAGCGTTGGGAAATAGCACTCATTACTAATTAGGTATTTAATTTTTTAGTGTTGTAAACTATTTAAGCTACAAATTATAAAATTTATAAGAATTTTATAATTTGGGAACCAATAGACAATCATAAATTAAACTTACTTACCTTTTTCCTCTTCGACTTCTGCTTGAATTTGAGCCAATTCCTGTTCAGAAAGTCCGTCTAATCGCTTTTGAAAGTATTCTTCCTCGTATTTTTCTCTTTGCTGATGGTAGGTCATATTTTTCCCTACAGCACGGAACATATAGGTTGATACCCAGCCAACCAAGCAGCAAACTAATAAAACTTGGCTCCAGACACCAGCTTGCAAGTTGTTTAAGCCAATGAATTGCAAAGCAGTATAAGCTAGACCCCCGGTAATAAAGATACCGAATCCTATCCCCAAAGCATCGATACGTCGCATTTATTTTGTGACCTACTTTATTTACTCAAACTTCTATTTGCCGCTTCCTAGGTCTGAAGTTAACAATTGGTGACAAGATTAACAAACCTGGGAAAAAGAAAAACACTAAAAAGTACATGAAAGCTCTTTCTAGAGAGCTTGCCACATACCAGCGCAGTTTGAGGTAAAACAAAATGGCTACTGGTATAACTAACAGGTAAGCTCCAGCTAGAATCAGATAAAGTAAAGCTACAACCATTGATTCTTCCATGATGTCAGTATTTGCGATTATGAATGCACTTTCTATAATAGGCTGAATTCTCAATCCCCGCGAAAGCTCTTCTTATTGCAATTGATCGGGAGCTACATCACAAGGGCGAATTACTAGTCAATTTAGGTGATTTCCAAAGAAATTTTCAAAAAAAATCAAAAAATATTCAATTTTATTGGACAAAAAGCATATTTAATGATGGAATATATAAGGGCGTTTGATTACTCCCGAAAATAAATAGCCTTCAATTTTTGAATTGGGGGGGTGTGGCGGAATGGTAGACGCTACGGACTTAAATAAATTGAGCCTTAAAGAAGAAATTTTTTAAGTGTAAGCTCTCAAACTCAGGGAAACCTAAATTTAAATTTTAAGTTTAAATATGGCAATCCTGAGCCAAGCCAAAAATTTAATTAAAGTGAATTTGATTAATTTTTTTTGGAAGGTGCAGAGACTCGACGGGAGCTACCCTAACGTAAAGCCGAGGGTAAAGGGAGAGTCCAATTCTCAAAGCCAATTGCAATTTTTTTGAGAGATGGCAGTAGCGAAAGCTACAGGAGAATGAAAATCCGTTGACCGTAAAAGGTCGTGAGGGTTCAAGTCCCTCCACCCCCATACTTTTATATTTTATTTAGCTGATATTACAGTTATGTATAATTTTTCAGCTATACCTATTTTTAGGTTTAATTTCGTTAAAAACTTTAAGGGAAGAGATTGATTAAGGTTTTTACATATAAATTTTTTAATTAAGATAAGTTACATATAGTCATTGCGTAAATCCTGCTGACATAGCTGGGATTTAAATTGCAAAATTTTTCTTAGGATATGATAGGTAAAAAAATAAAGTATAAGCCTTGTAGAATTACTCTGCACTAAGGAAATAGCTACGTATTCGCTTCTAAGCAAGATTTACAATTCTATTTATTTTGTATATGTGTAAATAAATATTTTTATTTACTTACTTTCACTCCCAGGTATTTTGAACTGACATATTCACTTTTTTTTATATTTGTATAAGTATAAAATCATATATTAAATAATTGTTAACTTATATTATTGTCACATGATAATTACTTATAATCACGTCTTCTAAAATCTTAGTGGTAAAAATATGATGCTATAGTCTTTTCAAATCATTTTCATAGAGAGATAAGGAGGTAGAAAAACTTACTCTAGGCGATCGCACATAACAAGTTTTTCCTAAAAGCTAAATTAAAACTTTTTTGAATCAAGTTTAAGTGTCATTAGACCAGCTTAGTTCATCAAGTAATTTTACAGTTGTTTTATCAAAATCCTGTAAAAAATACTAAAGCTATAGAAGAATACATTGATACTTACTATTGAAGAAGGTTAATCTGATTATAAATATAATTAACAAAGATCTAGGTTTAAATATTAAAAATGGGCGCTAATAGTTTACCAGTTAATCAGGGTAATCAGCATCTTTCTCAATCTAAGCGCAAAATACTAAAAATTCAAGCCGCCCAGGAAAAGGTTTATGAGTCATTAATATACACAGTTAAGCAAGAAAATCCTGAAGATGCTTTAAAGAAATTTAAAAGTTTATTTATAGATTGTTTAATATCAAATCCTCGAAGCGCTCCTTCAGGAATATATAAAATTTTAATAGGTAGTAATGAGTTAGAATTTCGTTACACTATTAAACGATGTTTATATATATTAATTAACAACTGGGAAAGCGAGCGAAAATATATATATATTCAAAATCTAGTGAATTTATTTACTGATTATCAACTTACAAATAAAGATTATAAATACTCTAATTTAAATATTTTTCGAGCTTGGTTAGATAATTTTATTGAAAGTGAAGATTATCAAGAATTGACTTTATTTGCCCGTAAACATCAAGATAGTGCTGATGAAGATTGGGCACATCGCTATAGTAGCTATTTACTTGCTGCTCAGTCTTTTAATAAGAATAATCCCTTGGAACAACAGGAAGCAGCTAGGAAGCTATCTAGGAGGCTCAAAGACAAATTTAAGTTCGAATTGGCAATGTATATTTCTCGCTCTGAATCTAGTAGTTCTCATAAAAATCGTTATAATAATCCTTCTATTTTTGGTGACAATGCTTTATACCTAATAAAAGCTATTGTTTTAAGAAAAGGAGTATTTAGTTATAAAAATCTTGCAAATATTTTTATTAAACAAATTCAACAAAAAACTTTTTGGGAATTTAAGTCTGGTCTAAAAAAATATCTAGTTTACTCCGTTAAAGAAACAGAAAATGTAGAGAAACTCAAAAAACACTTGTTCGATAAAATTTTCGCGTGGAGACAAGAATATGATGACAAAATACTGAATAAAGAATTAACTTTAAGAACTTGTACAAAAGTAATTGATTTTCTCACTAGTGAAAATGGGAAGAAACCTTCTTCTGCTTTTGAAAGTTTAATTTCCCAAGGTCACCCATTAACTTTAGTAATTATGTTACTGAAGATAATTTTGATATGTCAAAATTCTCGTTCCCATCTGGAGATTAGAATTGCAAATCTAATTAATTACTATAAAAACTATTCTAAGAGTGAGTCAAAATATTTTATTAGCTTCATTGAAATGTTTAATATTACTTTTGCTATCTATGCAGATAACGTAGAATACAACTTAATTAGGATGTCAGAAACCAGTTCTAAAAGTAAGTCTCAAAAGAATCTAGATACTTATAGAGTATTTTCCCAATTAAAACTTAATGATGATTAAAGAGTAAGCAAAGAATATAAATCGTAGTTGTGATCCAAGTATATATCAAATTATTTGAGTTCAAATTATTTTGACTCCAACTATTTAAACAATTTTGCGTCCAACCAAGATAATGCAGCACCAGTACTTTCAGATAAAATACTGATTAAGCGATATATCAAAGTTGTGGTTATAATTAGGTCGTCAGGTAAACTAGCTGTGAAAAGGCTGTTTTTGAGAGTAAAAATTGCGATCGCTTCAAACACTCCCAAACCACCAGGAGCACCAGGTACAACTAAACCAATTAGCCAAGCAAAGCTGAAAGCACCAATTAATGAGGGAATTTGAGAAATATTTAAGGGAGCTAAAGCGTAGATAGTCAGAATAAATCCAGCACTACGCAGCAGAATAAAACCTATTTCTCCTAACAGTGGAATGCTAGGATAGCGACGAACGCTAGTTATAGAACTAGATAGATTACTAGTGTAGCGATTTTTCTTGATCTTCAAACGCTGTAGGTATCCAACTACTGGATTCAAGAACCACGGGTGAATAATAATTAGTACTATCACCAAACCCAAAATCTGTCCTATTCTTAAAATAATCGGGATATTAGTAGCAGTTAATTGACTACCAAGGAGCACAACGATTAAAGCTGCAGCAGCCATCAGTGAGGGTTCTAAAAGAACACTCAAAGTTGCTGTACTAGTAGAGATTCTCGCATCTTTAGCTGCTCTGATTCTACCGTAATAATGCCAGATGTTACCTGGAATATATTTAGCAATATTTGTTTGTAAATAAATTTGAATAAAATCAGAAGTGCGTATTTTCTGATTTAAATCTCGTAAAATCCAAGTCCATACCCAACCAGCTAAAATATGTGCAAGTAAAGTCACTCCTGTTGCGATCGCTAAAATTGACCATTCAGCACTATTGATTTGTTCTATGCGATCGCTGACTTTTCCCCAATTGTCTATTAAGGTTTTGGCTACAAAACATAAGGTTCCGCCTAAAATTGACCAGCGCAAAATTTTTTTGATCATTTTGGTAGTCTAGTAAATACATTATATAAGAGTTAAACACATCAAATAATATGGCAACTTATGCTGTTTTCCCAAGTTGTGCTGGTCACTTTCATTCAATTATTTATTTAATTGAGTAGATAATTAATTAAACTGTATTTTTTATAACTGTTTTTCTATAAATTCTCTAAAGGTAAAACTAGAGGCAAAAAAATTATTGCAATTTTGAATAGATTGAGAAAAATTATTTAAATTAAAAATAAATAAATAAATAAATAAATAAATAAATAAATTTTGTAACTCAAGCATGCAGTTCTGTATCTGCAAAATCGCCTGATTTAGTTGGAGAAGAACGTTATAAAGATGTTAATAGCGATCGCCTTTACGAAGGTGGAGTGAATGGATACAGTGATGTACAAACTAATAATAAAGGATATCAAGATGCTGCAAATGCTAAATCTAAGTTTCTAGAAAAAATAGATTAGACAGTCTAAGATAGCAAAATAAAAATTGTTTTACTTGTTGTTCCAGTAGAAAGCTATGGGATTATCAAAACAACACTTCCTATAGAAGGGGTGTTGTTTGTTGTATGAATCTATTTGTGAATCTATTTGTGAATTTAAAATAATTATTAAATTTTAATATTAAATCCTACACCACAATTGCTATTCCAGAATACTGTCATAGAAATTTTACTTATTCTGATACCAACTTTCTAAAGCCTCTCGTTGTACTTCTTGTAAAGGAATATTTTTGCTTCTAGCTAATCGAGCGCAATCTTCATATTCTGGATGTACATTTCTAATAACTTTATTTTCCCCATCTGTTTGCCATGCAATTTTCATATTTATTACTCCATAAGCTGTATTGACCTTTTGATTTTCTCGTTGTAGTAAACTACGCTCTTGAATGAAACGACGTATACCTAAAGTAGTAGTTTCTTCAAACAAAATAGTTTCACACTCAAGAGATTTATCGGGAGGACAAATTACCGTTAGTAAAACTCCCAAACGAGATTTCTTCATGCCAATTGCTTGGGTAAATACATCTAGTGCTCCTACAGCAAATAACCTTTCAAACACATAAGCAATAACCTGGGGACTCAAATCATCAATCTGTGTTTCTAAGACGCAGACTGTTTCTGTTTGATCTTGTAGAACTTGCTTTTGCACAACATGAGTATGGTGATGATTGTGAGTTAATTGTGAATCATTAGTATGTAATGCTTCATAAACCTGATGGTGATGTATCTCATCTTCATGATGAGTTTGACTTCGAGCAAAACTTTTATCTTCTGCAATTTCACCCAACCATAAACGCAGAATATTGGGAATCGGTAAATCTAAAGAACCAGCACCATTACCAATTTTTTCAATTCTCATAGCTGGTGGGGAACCAAAATTAACCGCTAAAGCAGTCGCGATCGCAGCCCCTGTGGGAGTGACTAATTCTTTCTCAATACCATTACTGTAAACTGGACACTTGCCCATTTCCCATAGTTTTAAGACCGCTGGTACAGGAACGCTTATTTTACCGTGAGCAGCTTTCACAGTTCCTCCACCCACTGGTTGGGGAGAACAGTAAAGCATAGGTAAACCATTGCGATCGCAATCTATTCCTAACCAATCTAATCCCAAACAGGTACCAACAATATCAATAATTGCATCTGTAGCCCCTACTTCATGAAAATGGACTGATTCTTTGGGGATACCATGTACAGATCCTTCTGCAACTGCTAATTGTTGAAATATTTTTAAACTCCAAACCTCTACCTTGGGTGGTAGATGTGCTTTGAAAATCATATTTTCAATTTCAGGTAAGTGTCTGCTGTGGTGATGTTGGTGTTGATGACCAGCATCTGTTATCAAATCGACACAAACCTTAATTGCTTCCTGAGTACAGCGTTTAACTAATTTTGTTCTAAGTTTATACTCCCCTGCAATTCCTAATAAATCAAGTTTTTCTACTAAATATTCTAAAGGAACCCCCAAGCTAACCAAAGCTCCAAGGCACATATCGCCGGAAATACCAGTCGGACATTGAAGATAGATAGCTTTACTCATAGATATTAGCGGAGATTTATCAATAGTACATAGATATACATCTAATCATTAAGTTAATCGTTTATAAAAGCATACACAGAGCATAATAGCCTTAAATTCATACCTGTACTCACCCATCACCTCCGCTTTTTTACTCTCAACATTTTTTATTCTTTATGGCAAAAATTTTCACACTCCATCCTGACAATCCGCAAATCCGCCGAATAGAAGAAATAAAAGCGGCACTGCAAAACGGTGCAGTCATGCTTTACCCTACTGATACTGTATACGCTATTGGTTGCGATTTGACGGTACGCTCAGCAGTAGAGAGAGTTCGACAGATTAAAAGGCTTGCTAATGATAAGCCATTGACATTCTTGTGTCCTTCGCTTTCAAATGTTGCATCTTATGCATTGGTTAGTGATGCAGCTTACAAAGTCATGAAGCGTTTGATTCCTGGTTCTTATACTTTTCTGCTACCTGCAACGAAACTAGTACCGCGACTAGTACAAAACCCCAAACGAAAGACAACTGGAATTAGAGTACCAAATCACATTTTCTGCTTAACTTTACTAGAATCTTTATCTAATCCAATTATTTCCACCTCTGCCCATTTTCCACCAGATGATATTGCAGAAGAAGAAAAACCAATACTTTCTCGCGTGGAATTATTTGACAGTTTGGATAAGCTAGTAGACATTATAGTGGACACTACACAAGAAGCAGGAAATGAGGTATCTACAATTTTAGACTTGACGGCACAACCTCCGAAAATTGTACGTCAAGGTTTGGGGTGGGAAAAAGCTGCTGCTTGGCTGTAAGTGTTTTTATGGAAACACTTTTATTTTTTTTGCTCAAATTTTAGTTTCGGAACTATTTCTGAAAGTGCACCAGTTGAGAAATTGTCATATTCATAAATGAGTTTTGTTACAACACTCAAAATCCTTAGAAAACATTTAGGACAAGGCTTACAGCCTTATAATAGTGATTTTTCTAAGCTATGTGACAGTTATATTCAAGTTGCTTGCTGATAAACCTACACACTTGCATACCCGTAACCTTTTGAGATTTTTTACAGTCATATATGTAAGCGGTGGTTGCGACGGTTTCTCACACAAAGCGAATAGCTAATCAAATGTGTGAAATCAATAGTTGCTACTGCTTATCCCAAATTGTTGTTACGGTGCGATACCATCCTTCCCAAAATTATGAAAGTTAACCTCGCTAATCTACCAACCTCTACCCCCGCGCTCGATTCTCAAGTTTCCACCACCGAATTTTCTACTGCTCATAATGATTCCTTAGTTCAAATCCTTTGTCAGGAAATTCAGACTAAAGTTAAGGCAAGTTCTAGTGGAGTAGAAGCTTTAGCAAAAAGGATCGATAAAGAAGTAAAGCGCATCTGCGATAAAAGTTCTCGAATTCAAACGTCTGGAGAAATAATGTCGTGGAAAATTACTTTAGCACAACATCGTCTAAAAAAGTGCTTGCACTACTATAAATTAGGTTCCAATCGGGGACGTGTAGAGTTGCACAGTACTTTAGGTTCTATAGTTTATCGTCATATTTCTATTCCTAGTACCCAGTTAGGGTTTGATGCTCGTTATAATTTAATCGAAGATTTTTTACAAGCATTTTATATTGAAGCTATTAAGGCATTTCGTCGGGAAAACGAATTAGCAGAAGATTTTACACCTCGTACCAGATTACAACTCGCTGAATATATGGCATTCACAGAGCAATATGCCAAGCGTAGAATTAATTTACCAGGTCGTTGTAACCAGCAGTTAATTATTCTTCGTGCTCAAGGATTTAGCCGTCGTCAGCCCCAGGAAACCGCTGTAGATATGGAAATGGCTATGGAATCCGGTAGAGGTGAAGAGGCTGAAGCTTATCAGCGCAATTCTGCCGTACAGCAGATTAAAGCCCAAATGGTAGCTCAGTCCCAATATGATATTGCTGAGGATGCAGAGCGCGATCGCGTTGTTAAGGAGTTAGTTAAATACTTAGAGTCTCAAGGTCAACAAGACTGCATTGATTATTTATCTTTAAAACTGCAAGACTTGAGCGCACCAGAAATTGATAGAATTCTCGGTTTAACCAGCCGTCAGCGCGATTACTTACAGCAGCGCTTTAAATATCACGTTGAAAAGTTTGCTCGTAATCACAATTGGCAGTTAGTACATCAGTGGTTGGGTGCTGGTTTAGAGCAAAAGCTGGGACTTTCCTCCAATCAGTGGGAAAACTTCTGGAGTCAACTCTCTGAACAACAACAGCAAATGTTTCAACTCAAGTCCAATAGACACAGTGACCAAGCGATCGCTAAGCAGCTTAAGTGTACTCCAAAACAGTTACAGAAACGTTGGTCTAAACTTTTAGAATTGGCTTGGACAATCCGCAATACTAATTCTGGTGTCCAAACAAGCTAATGGTCTTTTACAATTTATTTGTCTTTTATTGACTATTGACCAGCTATCGTTTATGTGTCCCAATATTGACTTATATAATGACTGTTCTCAAGCCAAAGTTTTGTGTCTCTCTTATCTCTATATTTGTGGGATAGGGGAGAATCATGAATATTTTTACAAGTATATTGGATGAGTAGATGTATAAAATATTTTATTAAACTAATTAATAAAATGCAGCGGATTATTAAATAATGTCAGTTAAATTCAAATAGCTTTATCTAATTCTCAGGAATAGATTAATAGCTAAAACAACCAAAGAATGTTTAGCATAAAAAAATAAGATAACAGTTATAGTCAGATTTTCAGCTTATCCCATACTCAGATTAAATCAATCAATTACAGTATATAAATTTAGTTACAGTTTGATAATTATAGGCAGATAGAAAGAATATAAAAGTTATTTTCATAGTTTTTGTCAATTACTTTGCAAAGTAAGAAATAATGAAAACGAAAAAAGACTTATTTTTTCATGCCAATACATTAGTATTATTGCAATACATAAGTACCATAAAAACTCAATTTAATTAGTTTTGAATTAGCTCCCCGATGGAATTAGCCAGAAAAAATTAAGAAATGGATAATTCATATTAAGAAATACTCTATTTCTATCTCCTTCTATGAAATTCTAGAATATATAGGAGTAGTGTCAAAGGTTATTGTCATGACAATGACTCAAGGTGCAAGAGCAAATAAATCAGGTGGAATTCTAGAACGTCATGTTGAAACAACTTTAAGGACTCACGATTATTTTCAGCTGGGTTGTCGTGTACCTCGAAAACAGCAAAGAGAATTCATGTTGAATTCTATTTTGTTACCTAAGCATTATGCTAAACAGGTTTATATAGGTAGTGGTATTTATCAGACAGACATTTATGTGGATTTTTTCGTGGTCGGATTGCCAGGAATGTCGTCAGGAATGATAATTGAGTGTAAGTGGCAAGAAAGTGAGGGTTCGGTAGATGAAAAGTTTCCTTATCTAAATTTGAATATCCAAAATTCTTATCCTGCTCCGACAATAATTGTGATTGGTGGTGAAGGAATGCGTGATGGTTCTGTGAGGTGGTTAAAAGAAAGGGTCAGGGACAATCATAATTTGATTGGTGTGTACAGTCTCGACAGATTTATTGCTTGGACTGGGAAAAATCTCTAGAAATCTCTAATTTAAACCTTTCATTAATTACGATAGGAAGTAATTAACAATTCGTAAATTGCACCACGTCTTTTAATATTAGAATTAATTGCTCTACTGGCTTTGATTTGATAAATATTAAAATTGATGTCACTGTATATTTCTCTAATCAACTGACAGTCTGAATTAGATATCATTACTTTTACCCCACGATTTGCTAGGATTGCGCAAACATCTCGCAATCGTATTTGGTCGCATTCTTTAAAAGGAACTGTACTATAGGCAGTAAAATCACTGGTATTACTAATGGGATGGTACGGTGGGTCTAAATAAACAAAGTCATTGCTGCTCAAGGCTAAATCGAGTATTTTCTCAAAATCATTTTGCCTGATTTCAGCATTTTGTAATGCTTTTGAAGCTGACAATAAAGCATCTACTTGACAAATTTTGGGATTCTCGTATTTACCTAAAGGAACATTAAATTCCCCTTTGGAGTTAACTCGGTAGAGTCCATTAAAACAAGTTTTATTAAGATATATTAAGCGAGCAGCAATATCAACCTGATTGCTTCCTGGATTAGCCCTAACATGATAGTAGTAGTCAGGACAATGATATATATCGTGTTCTTTAAGCTTACAGATTAACTCTTCTAGATTATTTTTAACGCAACAGTAAGTGGCGACCAAATCTGGATTCACATCTGAGAGTATAGCTTTATGAGGCTGCAAATGAAAGAAAACCGCTCCACCCCCTAGAAATGGTTCGTAGTAGTTCCTATATTTGCTCCTATCAGGTAAATAATCAGCATACTGCTTAATTAATCGACTTTTACCTCCAGCCCATTTCAAAAACGGACGTGGATAAATTCGCGTGGGATGTTCACTTAACATTAAACGGTAACTAAAATTCTCAGTATGACTTATAGAACTAACGAACCATATATTATATTAATTTAGTAATATTCCAGCATGTAGATTACAATTGGATAATTAGGAAGGCAAAAATGCCAGTAAAAATTAGTCGCACTCACTATTCATAAAGAAGTTATTTATTAAAAAGGCAATTTAAGAGAAATGTTTGATGGATTCTGGGAAAATGTTTTACGCTATCAGCGCTACTTTGTTTCAACTCTACTGGGTTTACTTTTAAATACCTTTGCTCCAGTATTAGCTCTTTTTAAACGTCCCATCACATTAATACCAATTATTGGTATATTGGTTGGGGGTTTTCTCTTTTTAACTTTTACTCTTCGGGCAATGCTTGGCTTAAATGCGGTCTAAGATGGCACAAAGGAAGTATTAGGTCATGAATTATCCTAATCCAAAAATGGTAAGAGACTTAATTCTTGTATATTATTAAAGCTAATTAAGCTAATATTTGTAATTGATAAGAATCTATAGAATACATTTAAAAAATACATTTAACACGTTAATTTTTAACTTGTGTTAACTTTGCTTTTATCACAGATGCTGAGAATAATTTATTGTTTATGTATTAAAGCCTTGAGGAATGTGTAATAAATACAATTTTGTCTTAGAGTGGTTATTACCGATAAATCCTGACGGTATGCTTCGCTAAAGCACACAGCCCAATGCACCATTTAGAAACAAACCAAACCGTCAAAGTAACAAATTCAGAACTTACGCAACAATAATGGAATTCCGTGGGCAGTGATCCTAGAGCTAAATAGTGCAGCATGGCATAAACACTTTAGGAGAAGTAATCTCAAACCCTTATTTTCCCTCACAAGTTTATAAATCCTAAAGTTAAATTTGCTATCCTTAAATGGATTGAATTACCCAGTTAAAAGTAAAGATGAGACTTCAGGCTGTATGCAAGTATCTGCCACCTCAAAAGACTCTGAATTGAGTGTAAAAATATTATTATTGGGATAGATTCAAGCAGGTATATTAATCATTTATAAGTGAATGGGTAAGTAAAATATTAAAACTCTTTAAAATATTGAGAATTTTTGCGCATCAATATCGTAAGAATGTTATTGTGATATACCCCTGGTGAGATTTTGTTTTATGGCTACAAATCGCCGCGTATTTCGCGTCGCAGAATTAATTAGACGAGAAATTAGCCAATTGTTGCTTCATGGTGTGAAAGATGATCGAGTAGGTACAGGAATGGTTAGCGTTACCAATGTAGACGTTTCTGGAGACCTACAGCACGCCAAAATTTATGTGAGCATTTATGGTACTCAGGAGGCTAAATCGGAAACTATGGCTGGTTTAAAATCCGCTACAGGTTATTTACGTAGCGAATTAGGGGCTAGAATTCGCTTACGTCGCACACCAGAGTTGGTTTTTATTGAAGATAGTTCTATTGAGAAAGGAAGTAAAGTACTTTCTTTGATTAATCGTTTAGAGCAGGAGCGTTCCTCTAAGAAAAATACTTTACAAAACGAAGAGTCAGAATAATCGAATAATCATCGGAGGAAAGAAATAGCTTTTTCTTGTACATCTAATTAAGTAGATTATTTACAAGTCTATTTTTTATACAAGAGTGTTCTCCAAGGAAAATATTAAACAGATTTCAACTTGGTAGTGATTTGCAATGAAGTAATTATGGTAGAATACATTTTGTAATTAAATTACAGTGTGTTAATGTCTAAGTTTATTTCATAATTACGTAGCAATAAGTAAATTAGTTCACATAATTTTTTGATATCAATTTGCGTAAGATATAAGTAAAAACATATAAGAATTTACATAGAATCAATAATTTTACTCCCTGTAGATATATATAATGTGGCAATAGTCAAACTAGTAACAATTTGATTTATACGTATAAGCTTCTTATTTTACAGACGGGATAGTAAACAGTTGTTTTAATAGGACTATACATGGTTGAGGAGATAGCTTAGATTCTAACTCTCATCGATTTTTAAGTGAGATTGTCATAGTAAGGTGAACTGTAATTGGTAAAAGTTACGTACGCTAAACACCGAGCAATCAAACTGAGAAAAACTTATTGTCCTTATTTGGAATGAAAATAAATTCTATGCTTTTTAATAGATGAAATAATCTAAATTCCAGTAGATAATGCTTGCATTCATTAAAAATACTTTTTAGCATTACCAGCTATAGGGTATTACTTCTTCATATTTTTATGTTGTGAAAAGCAAATATGAGGAAATGATTATATCCTGAACATGTTATCTTTCTATTAGATGTTCAGAATTTAAATTTTTATCCCTTGGTGATATGCTTTGCAAAGCTATATCTCTAGGGTTTAAGGCTTTGTACGTAATAGTAATGGCTGTTTTATTCTCGCCATCTTTACATCAAAGTTACGATTTTTGAGTTAAGCTGCATTATTAGAACGATAGAATTAGTAAAATAGGGCTTTTTACTTGTATGTAGAAAAATTACCAAAAATCTATCAAAAATCTAACAGATTCCTAGTTTTTTCTAATCTCAACTATAGCAAAGACAAATAGTAGTAATATAGGACATTATGTGTAGTATGTCTGACAAAAAACTACAAGAGTTTTAAGAATTATAAGATTCCATAATAGATAGAAAATCCTCAAATCTAGTAGGAAGTCGGAATTGGTATGAGTAGCTTTCATCGAATTTAATCAAATTCATGTAAACTTAGTATGTTTTACAACAGATATTTTTTTACCATATCTGTGAATGTAATGAAAAACTTACCGTAAAGATTGAATAAATTATCAGCTTTCTCAGATGTTTAGTAAATCTGGGAATGTCTTAATTATTTTCAAATTAGGGAAAGTCAAAAAAAAATTTATACCACTTATAAATTTACTACTTACTTCCTTCTCTTGCTTCCTTGGTTCCTTACTTCCCTTCTTCTTTCATGGAAGCGTGTATCCCTAATTAATTCTTGCAGAAAAAATCTTCCGTAGGAGAGGAAACCTTTAAAGGGTCATGCTGCTGTATTAAGTACAATTAGTTATGCTATTTACAGAGTTCCTGATATTTCTTAGAAAAGTAACCACGAGAAAAAAATGCACTATTAAGACAATATAAGGTCGTTAAACCTGCGGGTATCTGATTTGGTTAAGAATGTGTTAATAAAATTATTTTATAAGTTTAGGTGATGTAAGCTAGCATTTGTATTCAGAGTTACTTTGATACCTCATCTTTTCTATAAACCCTATCTCTGCTGTTTATTGAATGGATCCATTCATAACTCCAATTCTCTTGGAGTAGTTATGTGACCTATCAATTTTCGGATTATGGCAAGATACATACTTTTTTTAACTTTCTTATGCCGAAGATAACGTAAACTTATTTTATTAAAGACTGTTAAATATTTACTCTATCAAACAAGTAAAAAATGATACAAGTTATTGCGGTATATAAAATATATCTGAGATTCACGTCAGAAAATCTTGATATCTTTAACATAACTTTATAAAATTTTGGTTTGTCTAGCGTCAAAATGGAATTAGTTCCGTATCGCAAAATACAAAATTTGAACGAAAAGATTAGTCAATTGTGATGTTTATTCCTAAATGAATTTGGGAATACTAAATAGGTGTTACTTTGTGAGTACAAGCCATGAGTGTAAATACGGTGCCTTCTATTAGTTACTACTCCTTGGACATTATCCAGGACGAAGCACGTCGATTGGTACAGAAAGGGGTAGTTAGCAGACAGCAGCCAATATATACCCTATGTCAGTATATTCCTGCTAGAGAGTGGGTTTGTATTGAATGTGAACTGGAAAAATGCGATTTTCTACTGCGCGATCGCATTGCTGATTTGATTGGTAGGGAAGTGTGGGAAAATGATTAAATAATCTGCTTAAGGTGTCGCTCAGGCTTTGGATTGGGTTTAAATTGATATAGGTTGCAAAGAAAGAATAGCCCCATTATTAACCGATAGACGGGTAAACAATTTATACGAAAAATTTTTCCCAATCCAAATCTCCAGTCTTAAGTTTTTCACAATTTAGTATTGCATTACTGAGAAATATTATTTCTCAGAACAGATCTTCCCGATTATTAAGTGTGAGGTGTAGTTTGATAAGTTAAGAGGAAAATCTGATGCTATTGAATTATTGCTCTATTTGCAGTTGCAGTTAGATCTAAGCAGATAGTAAAGATATTGATCCTTGTATAAGATTAAGTTTAGTTAAGATACTGGTTTATATCTTCAATTATCTGGCTTAGCTCTGCTTCAGTTGATAAGCGAATATTGCGATCGCGTACAGTGAGCAAAACTTTTGCTGCAAAAGGGGTTGCCCATATATTAGGGTTGCAAAATACTTCTAAAAATATTTCTTCATCATGACGAAACTCTATTGATTTTTGAGGAATAGGCTTACTGCCGGAGTTAGTTGCAGTTGCTACAGTCTTTAAACGGTTTACTAATTCATCCATAGCAGCTTTGAGTTCTCGCGCAGCATCAGGGGAAAAACTCAGAGTTACTGAACCTTGTACTAAATTGAGAGTAAGATTGCTTTGAGACATTAAGTATTTATTAATTACTTATATTTATTTGCTGATACTTATATTATCCGAATCAGGCATCTAAAAAAAATAATTAATGTTGGAAGTCTGTAGTGGTGTCTTTTATTTGTATTTTAGCTTATTTCATCCTCCCTTCCATTTACTACGATTTGATTTTGTATTTCTAGTAGCTTATGATGACTTCAAAAGTCTATATTTAGATAAAATAATAATTTGTATTCTTAGTAACCGAATATCATTGATTAGTATTTTGAATAATTCTGTTTCTATGACTTAGTCCTGGTTTAGAAAAAAGTTATAGAAAATATAAAATTTGGTATTAATATTTAGTCTTAATATGTTTTCACCTATCTGATGCCAATGCTTGAAAAGCATATTTAGTATTTGATGATAATTATGATTACTGCAACGGCTATTAGAAAACATGGCAGTCAAGGGTTTTGTAAGTTCATTTCTAATAAAAAACCTGCAATTATTAGTTGGTGGAGAAGGTCATAAGGTTGATTCAGTTACCAATACAGAGGAAACAAAATTTAGAAGCCTATATTCACTCAAATTTTAAGGTTCAGTCTATAGATTACCGTTGGTCTTCTCAAGACTTAGTTTCTATGGATGTAGGAATGCATTGGGTTGGCGATCGCTTAAAGGGTTTACAAAACTGGTCTGTTTCTGATGTGAAAGCAGGTAGGGGTGAATTGATTACCTATAAAGGGGATAAAGTAGCTGTTTACAAGGATGAAAGTGGAAATGTCAACGCTGTTTCAGCCGTTTGTTTGTCCTCATCTTGGGTGTATTGTCAGTTGGAATAGTGGTGAGAAGAGTTGGGATTGTCCTTGTCATGGAGGTCGCTTTACTTGTGAAGGTAAGGTAATTCAAGATCCAGCAGTCAAAGATTTGGAAAAGAAGGTAATTGATTGAGAAAAAGTAAAGGTTGTAATTAGAGTTAAAAACTATAAACTACTTGTTGGTAAAAATCGGCAATTATTACTATATCTAAGTCATACTTTTTGATTTTGTTAAGTGCAATTTCTGATGAAATAGTTCTTTACTTCTGATTAAGATACAGTCACACTCACAAAGTACACATAACTCAATATATTACGATATTGTAAGATAAATATTGTAATACTATTTACACATTATTACTTTCATTAAACAAAATCAAAATTTAGTATCGATACTCATAAAAAAGTCACCACTAATACACCGTAAAATAACGGAGCTTGTGATGACAAATGTTTTCGGGTCAGTATCAAAGTTAAAAACATATCTGAATAATAGTTTTGATACTGACTCTGACTTTATTACTAGTACAACACGGCGTAAATAAATAGACCATTAAAAACTTCTAAAATGCTTATTTTATAAGCATTTGTACCTTCTGCTTCCTGCCTAATTACTTCTGTCTTATTGTACTAGCTCTATAAATTCTTAGATAAGGAGTGAATTAAAGCACACTAGTACAATAAGGCATAAACTTGTTTAAACTCTAGCGGGCTTTTATTCCCATTCAATAGTTCCAGGTGGTTTAGAAGTTATATCAAAGACTACGCGATTAACTCCCTTTACCTCATTGACGATGCGATTAGAAATTACTTCTAGCACATCATAAGGAACCCTTGCCCAGTCTGCTGTCATACCATCTTCGCTAGTAACTATACGTAAGACAACTGGAAATGCATAAGTACGTTGGTCTCCCATAACACCAACGCTACGGATGGGTAATAATACAGCAAATGCTTGCCAGTACTGATTATACAAATTGCGTCTATTGATTTCTTGACGCACAATTAGGTCAGCATCACGCAAAATATTTAGTCTTTCGGCAGTAACTTCTCCAATCACGCGAATAGCTAAACCTGGTCCTGGGAACGGATGTCTTTGGACAATCTCTTCTGGTAGACTGATAGCACGTCCGACATTGCGCACTTCATCTTTAAATAGTTTACGCAGTGGTTCCACTAATTTGAAACGCAAGTCTTTAGGAAGTCCACCTACATTGTGATGGCTTTTGATTTTGACTGCGACTCTTTCTCCGGTTTTGGGATCTACATTAGTATCAGCAGACTCTATCACATCAGGATAAAGAGTACCTTGGGCAAGATAATCGAAAGGACCAAAATCTCTAGAAGCTTCTTCAAAAACGCGGATAAATTCGTGTCCAATAATCCTTCGTTTTTCTTCTGGATCCGTTACTCCTTTCAAAGCTCCAATAAAGCGATCGCGAGCGTTTACATATTCGACTGGTATGTGGAACTGCTCTTTAAATAACTTTATCAGTCTTTCTGGTTCCAACTTACGCATAAACCCTTGGTCTATAAATACGCAGGTTAGATTATCTCCAATAGCCTTATGCATTAAAAATGCCAGAGTGGAAGAATCTACACCTCCAGAAAGCGCTAACAAAACTCTCTTGTTACCAACTTTAGCTCTAATATCTCCGAGTGCTTCCTCAACAAATGCATCTGTTGTCCAAGTTGGTTCACAATCGCAAATATGATGAACAAAATTACGAATCAAGTCTAATCCACCGATGGAATGCACCACCTCTGGATGAAATTGTACCCCGTAAAGTTTATTCTTAACGTCAGCGATCGCAGCGCAGGGAGTATTATGGGTATGAGCCAATAGCTCAAATCCTGAAGGCATCTGGTTAACAGAATCTCCATGACTCATCCACATAGTTGTGCCATCTTCTAAGTTAGTCAGTAAATTGCTGGCATAATCTATATATAGCGAAGCCTTTCCATATTCTCCTCTGTCAGCTTTCGATACTTCTCCGCCTAGCTGTTTCACCATCAGCTGCATTCCATAGCATACCCCTAGAATGGGTATCCCCAAGTTCCAAATTTCTGGGTCGCATTTAGGAGCAGCTTCATCATATACCGAGTTAGGTCCACCAGAGAGAATGATCCCTTTAGGATTAAGCTGGCGGAGTTTTTCGATAGATGTCCGATAAGAGAGCACTTCGGAGTAAACTTGCGTTTCCCGAATTCGACGAGCAATTAATTCAGAATATTGCGATCCAAAGTCTAGAATCACAATTATCTGACGATTGAGACTCCCCAAATAATGTAATTTTTGGGGAACTTGTTCTGTTGGTAGAGTCACCGCTGTAGTCATGGTCTGGAGAGTCGTTGAGTGTGAGTGAAAAGCTAAAAATGACAATGACGAAGTGAGGGTTAAAATGTTGATTCTAATACCAATCTATATACGTACCCGGATAGTTAAATAAACACTGCCATTACCGAATGCATATTTGGCTGCGTCTGCTTGAGCTTTACGCGCTAAGCTTGGTATTAATTACAAAATTTACCCTAGAGAAGTTACCGAAAAAATATTATTGATATTCACTTTTTATGATTATTCATATAAAGTTAACATAATTTTGCCAATAACGAACAAGTCGTTTGAGTTTTTACTATATCGTGCTCAGGGCTGTTTAACAAAAAGATAAGGTAAAAGATATAAGAAGCATTATTTATAATCCGATTGATATTATTGATTTTTGTAGTTTGATGTGCATCAAATAAGTTGAGATTTAAGATATTACATAATAAGCCTCAGTAATATTTTGCAGTTAACAAAAGTATTCGAGGTGGATAGCAAAGATTATGAGTGTAATTTTTTGCTTGAATTGCAGGGAGCAAAAATTTATGAGATTCTAATCAGCTTAATGCCGGTAGGTCAAGAATCAATCTTTAGAAAAATTTTATACTTTAATTAGAATTATATTTAAATTATTAAATCATTAAATTGCGATGCTGTATTAGGGACATCCAAAAATTAAATTACTCAATTTCCGCATCTAATACAACTATCA
>ERZ1740062.311-NODE-311-length-31980-cov-6.577823_pt1 | contig 31980 bp, 33 predicted proteins | sample MGYA00581741_ERZ1740062 | MGnify/ENA primary metagenome ERZ1740062 (study PRJEB43018, sample SAMN04849747) | marine metagenome | isolation source: floating plastic debris | place: Pacific Ocean | collected 2008-09-01 | study: EMG produced TPA metagenomics assembly...
GATCCGCGCGATCCCGGCCCCGACCGGCGGCTCGCGCAAGTTCTGCGACCGGATGAACAGCTTTGCCCAGAAGGAAGGCCTGCCGGGCATGGGCTATATCTTCTGGCGCGATGGAGCAGACGGTATGGAAGCCGCCGGGCCGCTGGCCAAGAACATCGGGCCGGAGCGGACCGAGGCGATCCGCCAGCAGCTTGGTCTTGGCACCGGCGATGCGGCGTTCTTCCTGGGTGGTAAGCCGTCCACCTTCGAAGTCGTGGCCGGACGTGCGCGTGTCGTGATCGGCGACGAGTTGGGCCTGACCGAGACCGACCGGTTCGCGTTTGCCTGGATCGTTGACTTCCCGATGTACGAGAAGGACGCCGAGACCGGGAAGGTCGATTTCGAACACAATCCGTTCTCGATGCCGCAAGGCGGGCTGGACGCACTGGACGGCGACCCACTCGCCGTGCGCGGCTACCAGTATGATCTGGCCTGCAACGGCTACGAGCTGGTGTCCGGTGCAATCCGGAATCACAAGCCCGAGATCATGTTCAAGGCGTTCGAGATTGCAGGCTACGGACCAGAGGAAGTCGAAACGCGCTTTGGCGGGATGCTGAACGCGTTCCGCTACGGGGCACCACCGCACGGTGGGTGTGCTGCCGGAATTGACCGCATTGTCATGCTGTTGGCGGATGAACTGAACATCCGCGAGGTCATCATGTTCCCGATGAACCAGCGTGCCGAGGACCTGATGATGCAGGCGCCGTCCGATCCGACCAACGATCAGTTGCGCGATCTGGGTCTGCGGGTGGTCCCTCGGGACTGAGGATCTCTGTTACGCGATCGACGCCTGGCTCCGGCATGTCCCGCGCTTGACCCGGGACCGCACGGACGGTGCATGACCGGTCCCGGCTCAAGGCCGGGACAATCCGCAGACCGTGACGATGATCGGTGCCCGGCGTGGCGGACCTCAACGACCCGCGTAGCTGTCCGGCGTTGTGCCCGCGATCTCGAGGATCAGTTTGCGCCGCACGGCATCGGCAAAGGTCTCGGAGTTTTCTGCGGTGATCACGAAGGAGCCGGGCCCGCCGATGATGAACTCGCGGAACGCAGCTTCCAGGTTGTAGCTGATCGGCTGTCCGCTGCAGCTTCGGCACAGGACAGCGAGGCCGTTGATCGAGATCCCGGCAAACAGGACCTCGGCGCGGGCATCCGGGATGCTTGGGCCGTTCCAATTGTTGGCGCTGTCGGCCGAGAGATCGATGACCTTGCGCAGACCTTCGAACGCGTTCGTCTCGATCAGGCGTTTGCCGGCCAACAAGGCCGCACCAATGGCATTGCGCCCCCAGGCCTGGCGCGGCGGCTCGAGAAGGTCGGAGGCAAAGGTCTGCGCTGCCTCTTCTCCGTCGATCACGGTCCAGCCAACGACGACATCCTGAGACGTCGCATCGGCCCATTCGACATAGGTCAGCGCGATCTTGCCATATCCACTGTAGACGATCGCATCGATCACCGCCGGATCGGTTATGGCCTGCGCGTACCCTTGGCGCTGGAATTCGATCTCTTTCTGGTCGATCGATCCGGTCGCATCCGCCAGCAAGACAAGTTCGAGCGATACCGGCGTTGCCTCTTCGGCGCGCGCCGGGTGGACGGTGAAGAACAGCCCCGTGAACAGGATGGCGATCAAGGTTCCGAAGCAATCGCCAGTGGCACGCAGAGTGGGCATGGGCGGGGTCCTTTCGACCGGTCCCCGTATTATCTGGCGCGGTCCGCCCGCTTCGCCAGCGATCCGTCGTCCAGACTGACACCGCGCGCTATTTTGTCAGCAACAACTTGCCCTGCTTGGTGATCCGCAGCGTGTAGCTTTGACCATTGAGCATCAGAATGGCCTTCTGCTGGCCCCTGGTCAGCGCGACCGCATCATAGACCGGCACGGTATCGGTCGGCAGCGCCAGATGTGCTTCGCGAGCGGTGAGAGGTTCGTGCTTCATCGGGCATCCTCGCGGTGTTCGATCCGGTCAAAGAACTGTTCGAGGCTGAAATCGCAGGGCAAGCCTGCCTCCTGCATCATGGCCTGGATGGTGACCTCGCATCTGGCGGCAATGCCGGGTGCGGCGGGATCCACGGGATAACTGTTCGTCATGGCTCGATCTCCGGTGTTGAGGGAGTTCGGGCTGACCCGGCGCTGTGCCCGGTCTGGCTGGAACATGTCTTTATTCTGATTCTTTTAGTCGGATTTGTCAACCAGAACCGACCGAGCGGGTCGTCCGCGGCCAGCGTCCCGGGATGTGACAAACGGCACGCACCGTGCAAGTCACTCGTGGTAGAGTCGACGCATTCGGAATCGACCCATGGGGGGAACCATGACCGGCATAATTTTCCTGGACATCGCGATTGGCGTGATCTTCCTGATCCTCGTCTTCAGCCTGTTCGCGAGCGCGGTGCAGGAGGCGATCTCGGCTATCTTCAACCTGCGGGCAAAGAGCCTGCGGCGCGGGATCTACGGCATGATCGGCAACTCGGAAGAGTTCAAGGCGTTCTGGAAAAGCCCGCTGATCGAAAGCCTGAAGGGGCCGATGAACGTGTTTGAGAAAGCGGTCGGTTCGACGGATATCGCAGCCAAGGCGGACGATAACGAGAAACGCGCCCCGTCGGACGTGCCGACCGATGTGTTCACCAAGTCGGTGCTGCATCAGGTCCGCGCCGAGATCGAAAAGGTTCGCAAAGAGATCGAAGACGAAGCCCAGGACCTGAAGGACAAACTGAAGGCAGTCTCGCCCAGCGACATCCCCGGGCTGGTGGAGCAGATCCACGCCGTCGCCGCGTTGGAGCGGAGCCCCGAGCTTGTGAAGCGTATCAGCATCGTGTTGCAGGGCGTCGAGACGAAGGCCGAGACAATCGAAGCGGCGATCGGGACATGGTACGACAATGCGCGCGAGCGGTTCGCGGGCTGGTACATCCGGCGTATGCAGTTCTGGCTTTTCTTCATCGGTCTGTTCCTGGCGGTTCTGACCAATACCGACCCGATCCGGTACGCAGTCGAGTTGCACCACAACGATCAGCTGCGTCAGGAGGTTGTCGAGAAGGCCACGCGGATCTCGGCGCTCGAGGATCTGGAAGACGTGATGGAAGCGCTGGTTCCAGTCGAAGAACGCCCGGTCGCCGACACATCGGATCTGGAAGCGATCCAGAAGCGGATCTCGACCGAGTTGAACAACCTGTCGGGAGAGCTCGCAGCGATTGATGCGGACACCGGCTGGGGGCACTGCCGCAAGCCACCATACGCCGAGCAGTCCTGGATCGCGTGTCTTTGGGATACGATCAACCCGGTTGCCGAGGACCGACCGATCGATCGCAATCCGGTGCTCGGCTGGCTTCTGCTGGCGCTCGCCGTGATGCTGGGCGCGCAATTCTGGCTGGACGTTCTGCGGCGTTTCGTGTCGATCCGTTCGGCAGCGACCTCACCGTCCAGCGATGCAAACAAGACCCAGAAGACGTAGAACAACGGCGCGCGGATCACTGACGTCTTGATCCGTGCCGCCTGACGACGGAAGGCTTGCGTACCCGCGTTAGCCTTCACGTTACCGAACCAGGGCAGACAGACGTCATGGCAGTCTCGAAGACCACCATTGCCGCGATCCGCTTCGGATACGGGTTTCACCGCGACCAAGCGGCGCCCTCGGGTCCGGCTGCGCTGTTCGACACCTTGGCAGTCGCGCAACGGACGCCGATGCCGGTGCCCATAGCCGGGCTGACCGAGCGGCGGCAAAGGCTGGATGCGCTGATTGCCGAGCGTAAATCCGGTGGCAAGAGCCCTGAGTTTCAGAACATGCGCAAGGCGATGCGCCGCGATGCCATGCGCGATGCGGCCCAGGTGGTGTTTCGCAGGGCGGTCTCGCCGCACGGGTTCTATGAACGGCTCGTGGCGTTCTGGGCCGATCACTTCACCATCGCCGGACGGAATGCCGGGCAGTTGTTCATTGCACCGACCTTCGAGCCCGAGGCTCTGCGCCCGCATCTGATGGGCAGCTTTGGCGAGATGCTGAGCGCCGTGGTGCAGCATCCGGTGATGCTGAGCTATCTCGATCAGGTGTCGAGCTTCGGGCCGAACAGCCGGGCCGGGAAGCGGCGCGGCAAAGGATTGAACGAGAACCTGGCGCGCGAAGTGCTAGAGCTGCACACACTGGGCGTCGGAGGGCCGTACGCGCAGCACGATGTGCGGGAACTGGCCGAATTGCTGACAGGCTACGGCGTGCATCGCGGGTTCGGGAAGTTCCGGTTCTTTCAGCAACGCGCCGAACCGGGTGCCGAGACCGTGCTGGGCCAATCCTATGGCGGCGACCCGGCGAAAGCAGCCCACGCGCTGGAGTTTCTGCAGGACGTCGCCGTGCATGAGATCACGGCGCGGCACATAGCATCCAAGTTGGCGGTGCACTTCGTCGCCGACCAGCCCGATCCCGATCTGGTGGCCCATATCGCAGCAGCGTGGCGGAACAGTGGTGGAGACCTGCCATCGGTCTATCAGGCGCTGCTCGAACACCCCGCATCCTGGGAAATGCCGTTTGCCAAGATCCGCCAGCCGACCGGGTTGGTCGCAGCGACCATGCGCGCGATGGGTGTCACGGCGCAGGATCTGGACGGCCCACTGGCGCGCGGGCTGCGGCTGGTGCGGGCCTTGCGTGACCTCGGCCAGCCACTGCTGCAACCGCCGGGCCCCGATGGATGGCCCGAGGAGGCGGAAGCCTGGATCACGCCGCAGGGACTTGCCGCGCGTCTGAGTTTCGCGGGCAAGGTGGGTCAGTTGATCGCGAAACGTTCGGATGTCGATCCAAGGCGTTTTGCCGACGGCGTTCTGCGCGATGCCTTGAGGCCAGAGACCGGCTTTGCCGTTGGCGGCGCGCCGGACCGGTGGGAGGGCTTTGCACTTGTCCTGGCCTCGCCCGAATTCAATCGACGTTGAGGAAGGTGCCATGACGATCTCTCTTTCCCGCCGCGCCTTTCTGGGCAGTGCCTGCTCTGCCGCGGCCTCGCCCCTGGTAACGCCGGTCGTGTTCGCGTCGGCGCCGGGCGACAATCGGCTGGTCGTGATCATCCTGCGTGGCGGGATGGACGGACTGGGCGTCGTGCAACCGTATGGGGATCTGGGGCTTCGGGCATTGCGGCCGACGCTGAGCAGGCGTCCGGGCGACGGCGTGACCGATCTGGACGGGTTCTTCGGCCTGCACGAATCCTTCTCGGATCTTCTGCCGTTGTGGAAAGCCGGTGAGCTTGGCGCCGTGCACGCCGTCTCGACCCCGTATCGCGACAAGCGCAGCCATTTCGATGGCCAGGATCTGCTCGAGAACGGGGGGGCATCCTCGGACGGTCAGATGACCCCGGCGCGCGACGGTTGGTTGAACCGGGCGCTTTCGCTTATCCCAGGCGCGCGGGCCGATACGGCGATGGCCGTCGGACAGGACAATCTGCTCTTGCTGAGCGGCGATGCTCCTGCGGGCGCGTGGTCGCCGACCAACGAGCTGTCGCTGGAGGAGGACGAGCGCCGCTTACTCTCGTTACTTTACGCGGGCGACCCGCTGTTCACCCGGGCGCTGGAGGGTGCTGCGATGCTGTCCGACCGATCCGAGGGGCGGGCGGCCCGCGAAACCGGTAAGACGCTGGCACAGTTCACGGCGGACCAACTGAACGGACCATCGCGGATCGCCGCCTTCTCGCTGGGTGGGTGGGACACACACAAGACTCAGTCGAACGCGCTCAAGCGTCCGGCGAAGCAATTGACCCAAGCTCTGCTGACGCTGAAATCGGGGCTGGGTCGGAACTGGGAACGCACCGCAGTGATCGCGATCACCGAGTTCGGGCGAACAGCGCGCGAGAACGGATCGGCCGGGACTGACCACGGCACCGGCGGCGCGATGCTGCTGGCAGGCGGCGCCGTGCAGGGCGGCAAGGTCTTCGGGCAATGGCCGGGGCTCGGGCAGAGCGATCTCTACCAGAACCGCGACCTGCTGCCGACGGATGATCTGCGCCGCTATGCAGCCTGGGCCTTGGCTGCACAGTTCGGCCTGCGCGGCAGCGATCTGGAACGCAGCGTGTTCCCCGGCGTGGATCTGGCAGGGAACCCAGGGATCGTCTGAACGCCCGGCGCGCCGGGGCGACCTCCTACCGATCCCTGACCGGCTCCAGCCACAACTCGACCGTTCCGGGAGGCGGCTTCGCGCCCTTGTAGGCCGTCAGATCGCGCAACTCGATGTCCGCACGATACCCGGATTTGGCCAGCACCCCGTTCATGAGATTGCGAAGTCTTTCGGCCTGCCCGAAATCCGTATCGAAGAAATAGCGTATGTCGTGCGTGCCTGCTGCGTGTTTCGTGCGCTCGGCGCCGGGCAGAGTGAACCCCTTGGTGTCGAGGCGGTCGGTCAGCGCAGTCAGCACGTCCCGGGCAACACCGGCGAACTGGACATACACGGTCGTGTCGCCCGGCGGCGTGATCGGCTGGGCCGGTTGCTCGATCTTCGTCGCAACACCAGTGTCCGGATTGATCAGAATGGGCTCTGGAAACGCACGGGATTTTGCTGCCTGTGCGATCTGCTCGGGATCGGCCGCGCTGACCTGATATTCGACACCGGTCGGCGCCTTTTCACGAACTTCACGCAACTGTGCCTCCAGGATGACCACCTGCGCTGCCAGATTGGCGACGTTCACCGCGACCTCGTCGACATAATCGATGCCGGCGACATCCTTCGCCTGGAGCCGCTGCCCCTGTGCCGTGACCTGGGCCTCGGTCTCCTGAATGTCGCGATCGATCGCGTCAATGCGGCCGGAAATCGACTCCGAGAGATCATCGATCTTCTTCTTGGCCGTCAGGAGTTTTTCTTCGCTATCCAGAATCAGCTCGATCCGGCGTTGCTGGAATTCGTCGACCGCCGCGAGCCGCTCGGACGCCTTGAGGGTCTGCTTGCTGGCATCGCGCGCCGCCTGATCGGCATTGCGCACGGCACCGGCAACAGCGTTCTCGGCGAACGTCTTGGCCGTGTCCTCCAGGCTCGACACGATGTTGTAGCCGAAGAAGCTGATCACGCCGAGCGCGATCCCCCCGACCGTGCCATAGAACCGGAACAGGCGTCCGCGCACACGCGTTTCGATACGTTCCGAGAGACGCCGTTCCAGCAATTCAAGCGCGTTGTCATCCAGATCCATGGTTCTGCTCCACGATTGGGCGCTGTGCGATGCCGCGCGCCAGAGCTGTGGTTTCCGTGAGCCAGTATACCGCAAGTGCTTGCCGTTGGCATGCGGGCGCGGCCAAGGTTGCGCACCATTCGAGAGTGAGACCAATGAGCCACACGACACCCCTGGGCGATCCGATCGGAGCACCGGTCGAGAACTGGACACCGCCGCCGCGTCCACCGCGCACGGTGATCGAGGGGCGCCATGTGCGGCTCGAGCCGATCTCGGCTGTCCGGCACACCGACGATCTGTTCGGGGCGTTTTCGGCTGATCCGGACGGGGCCAACTGGACCCATCGGATGAACGGCCCCTACCCGACGCGTGAAGCACTGTACGCCTGGCTGGCCGAGATCGAGGCGAAGGACGACATGGTCTATTTCGCCTATGTCGACAAGGCCTCGGGCAAGGCGCTGGGCAACGGTGCGTTCATGGCCATCGCGCCAGCGGCGGGATCGATCGAGGTCGGCTCGATCATGTTTTCGCCCGCAATGCAGCGCACGGCGTTGGCGACCGAGGCGATGTATCTGAAAATGAAGTGGGCGTTCGAGGCAGGCTATCGCCGTTACGAGTGGACCTGCGATCCGCTGAATGCCGCGTCGATGGGCGCGGCGGAGCGGTCCGGCTTCACCTACGAGGCGCTGTTCCGGCAGGCTTATGTCACCAAGGGGCGCAACCGCGACAAGGCGATCTTCGCGATCATCGACCGGGATTGGCCCGGCGTTAGTGCTGCGTTCGAGGCCTGGCTCGACCCGGCCAATTTCGATGCGGACGGTCAGCAGAAGCAGTCGCTGCGGGATCTGACCGCGCCGCATGTGCACGCGCGAACCGCGCCATCGGATCGAGGCATGACCAACGCGCTTGGCCAGCCGGTCGATGTCGAGGTGCCGGACTGGTCACCGCGGCCCGTACCGGGCGATATGGTGCTGGAGGGGCGATACTGCCGGTTGGAACGGTTGAGCATGGCGCACGCCCCTGCCCTGCACGCCGCGCATCTGCGGGACGCCGAGGGGCGCAACTGGACATACCTGCCCGATGGTCCGTTCGAGGATCTCGAAAGCTACACTGCCTGGGTGGAGACGGCGGCCAAGAGCCCGGATCCGCTGCAGTTCACGATCATCATCGAGGATGGCCCGGTGGGCACGGCCTCTCTGATGCGAATCGCGCCAGAGGCAGGATCGATCGAAGTCGGATACATCACGTTCTCACCGCTGCTCCAGCGGACTGTTGCCTCGACCGAGGCCATGTTCCTGATGATGAAGTGGTCGTTCGAGGCCGGATACCGGCGCTATGAGTGGAAATGCAACGATCTGAATGCGCCCTCGCGGCGCGCAGCACAACGTTTGGGTTTCTCCTATGAAGGTGTTTTCCGGCAGGCGCAGATCACCAAGGCCGCCAACCGCGATACCGCCTGGTATGGCTGTATCGACAGCGAGTGGCCTGCCTTGAAGGCGGCGTTCGAGACATGGCTGGATCCTGAAAACTTCGACGCGGACGGACAGCAACGCCAGTCGCTGAGCGACCTCACCCAGCCAATTCTTGTGGCAAAGGGGTAATCGGCGTCCACAATGGCGAACGACACAAACATGCGGCTCTATACCTCGGCGACCTCGCCTTACGGGCGAATTGTCCGGGTCGTGATCCGCGAACTTGGCCTGCTGGATCAGATCGAAGAGATCGTCCCCGTCACCCGTCAGGCAGGCAGCCCGTATTACGATCTGAATCCCTCGGGGCGGATTCCGTTCCTCGTGCTGCCAGACAGAACCGGGTTCGAGGGATCCGGTCTGATCTGCGATTACCTGGATGCGCTGGACGGGACACCGAAACTGTCTGCGCCGTCAGACGATACAAGATGGACGTATCAACGGTACGAACAAGCCGCATTGGCCATGATGGACGGTCTTGCGGTCTGGGGCCGCGAATTGCGCCGCCCGGAGGCAGATCGCTCGGAGGAGATCCTGGCGCACGAGGCTGCTCGTGTTACGCGCTGCGTTGCGTATTGGGCCAGTCAGACCAAGCATGTTTTGATGACCGGGGATCTGAACCGGCTCCAAGTCATCGTCGCGGCGGCTCTGGAGATGGACCACCGCATTCCGGAGTTCACGTGGCGCGATGCGCATCCTGCGCTGGCCGCCTGGCTTACCCGCATCAGCCTGCGGAAAAGCATGGTGGATACGCGGCCCGATGCTCCGATCAGCATTGCCTGACGCGACCCGTCCGGCAAGAGTGACATCGGATGCGATGTTCCTTGGGGGACGGGATGAAAACTCAGGTCGGGATCATCGGCGGCGGCCCCTCCGGGCTTTTGCTGGCGCAACTGCTGCATGGGGCGGGGATCGAGAGCGTCGTTCTGGAGCGCCAGCCGCGCGACTATGTGCTGGCGCGCATCCGCGCGGGCGTGTTGGAACAGGGTACGGTCGATCTGCTGCGCCGTGCAGGCGTGGCCGAGCGCCTTGACCGCGAGGGTCAGATCCACACCGGCTTCTACCTGTCGTTTGGCGGGCGCATGGCGCGGATCGATCTGGAAGGCCTGACCGGCGGCAAGACAGTCACCGTGTATGGTCAGACCGAGGTGACGCGCGATCTTTATGAAGCCCGGGACGCAACTGGCGGCGTGGTGATCCACGAAGCGGCCAGTGTCACGCCGCATGATCTGGAGACCGATGCACCGTACCTGACATGGGAGAAAGACGGCGCAACCCATCGTGTTGACTGCGATTTCATCGCCGCCTGTGACGGGTTCCACGGTGTCGGGCGCAAGTCGATCCCGGCGAATGTGTTGCGCGAATACGAAAAGGTCTATCCATTCGGCTGGCTCGGCATCCTGTCGCGCACCCGGCCTGCGCATCACGAGTTGATCTATGCCAACCACGAACACGGTTTTGCGTTGTGCTCGATGCGGTCGGACACGCTCAGCCGCTATTACGTGCAGGCTCCGCTGGATACGGATCTGGGAGACTGGTCGGATGATCGCTTCTGGGAAGCCTTGCGCACGCGTCTGCCAATGGATGTCGCGGACGGGATCGAGACCGGGGCGTCCATCGAGAAATCGATAGCGCCCCTGCGGTCCTTCGTGGCCGAACCCTTGTCGTACGGGCGTCTATTCCTGGCGGGCGATGCCGGGCACATCGTACCGCCAACCGGGGCGAAGGGGTTGAACCTGGCGGCGTCGGACATCCACTATCTGTCCGAGGCTCTGATCGCCCATTACCGGGACGGAACCGAGCGTGGGCTGAACGAATACTCCCAGACAGCGCTGCGCCGGATCTGGAAGGCCGAGCGGTTTTCCTGGTCGATGACCATGCTGCTGCACCGCTTCCCGCAGGAGGGCGCGTTTGGCCAGAAGATCCAGGAGGCAGAACTGGACTATCTGACGAGCTCCAACGCGGCGATGACCGCAATGGCCGAGAATTACGTTGGCCTGCCGTTCTGAGGCTTCAGCCCTGCCCGTTGCCCCGCAGATGTCTTGCGCGACGGCGAGAGACGACCTAGGTCGTGCATGATCGCAGCCAGTCATGGTCATCCGGAGACCCCCCACAAGGCCGGGCATGACACCGCCAATCCTTGATCAATCCCACGGGAGATACGCGATGCCAGACCGCCGCCCAGATGTTCTCGACTTTCTGCTGACACGCCGGTCGCGCCCGGCCAAGACCCTTGGTCCGCAAGCACCGGACCGTGCCGAGTTGGAGACGTTGCTCACCGCCGCGAGCCGGACCCCGGATCATGGGAAGCTGGTACCGTGGCGGTTTCTGGTGCTGTCCGACACGGGACGGCGCGCCGGGATTGCCGACCAGGCAACCGCGCGAATGACCGAGATGGGCCTTGAACCTGACAAAGTCGAAAAGAACGCCAAGTCGTTCTCGTATGGTGGCGTCATCGTGGCAGTGATTGTCTCGCCTGCGGCGTCGGACAAGATCCCGCTTTGGGAGCAGGAGATGGCCGCGGGCGGCGTCTGTCTGGCACTCCTCAATGCGGCCTTGGCCTCGGGCTGGGGGGCGAACTGGCTGACCGGGCCATTGTGCCGGGACGACGTTTTCCTGACCACCGCACTCGGCTGCGCACCGGGAGAGAGCGTCGCCGGATTCCTCCACATTGGAAACGAGACGGTCACGCCGACCGATCGCGATCGGCCGGATCTGACGGCGATCACCGAATGGGCCTGAGGGGCATCGGATGGCTCTGATCGGCGATTTTCTGCGCGCTATCGGACAGATCCCGGACGGGCGATTTCTGATCGTGTTCCTGAAGGCGCTTGGTCTGACGATCGCGCTGTTGTTCGGCATGACCGCGGGGGCGGGATGGCTGGCCAGTTTCATTCCGACGGATCTGGGTGAATGGTGGCTTGTCGGGCGCGTGGAACTGCCGAGCCTGGGCCTGCAAACGCTCGCCATCGGCGCCGTTCTGTTCGCCTCGTCCTTCCTGATGATCCCGGTTGCGGCAATGTTCGTCGGGCTGTTCCTGGACGAGATCGCCGATGCGGTCGAGGCGAAGCACTATCCCGATCTGCCGGAGCCAAGACGGTCAGGGTTGGTCACGGACCTCTTGAAGTCGGTGCGTTTCGCGGCCCTGGTGATCGTGCTCAACATCCTCGCATTGGTCATCTATCTGCTGTCCGGGCCACTGGCGCCCGCCGTATTCGTCGCGCTGAACGGCTATCTGCTGGGACGCGAATACTTCGAGATGGTCGCAGCACGCCACCTGCCCGCCGGCGAGGCTGCAATTCTACGCAAGCAGAACTTCTGGCGGACCTGGCTCGCGGGGGTTCTCATGGCGATCCCCTTGGTGATCCCGGTCATGAACCTGATCATTCCGGTGCTGGGTGTGGCGACGGTCACCCATCAGTTCCATCGCCGCTGGCACGCAGCCCGCGCGGTCTGAGGCCCGTCTCCGCCCATCACATTTCCGGTTTTTTGCACTGCAACAGGTGACAAGCAGAGCGGCCCACCCCACGCTCTGCGCCAAGGCGCCGCGAATGGTTTGGCTCTTTTGTGACAGCAGTGTTACAATTCATACTCGGTTAACCATGACGAGATTGAATGAACACATGAAAATCATTGTATCTGGCTTGATCGCGCTGCTGCTTGCAGCTTCCCCGGCACTTTCATTAGACCGCACGTGGGTTACGCAAGCCGAAGTTGACAAGGCCTATAATGGAGATACCTGCAAGCATTACGTGAACAGGGCAAGATTTAAGCACCGTAACCCTGATCAGGAGTTCGTCGTCACGCTGGCCGATGCCTGTTTGTCCGCCAAGGCGTCCCTGAGCTCCGACAATTACAAGGAACGCGACGCGGCCCAGAATTTCCTGATCCGGCTTCGTGTTCTGCGCAACACAATCATCGACATGAACATGGAACGGGCGTTCGGCAAGAGCTACACGGCCCGAACCCGCATGAAGTACAGTGTCGGATCCATGATCGAACCTGTCCGCCGCGTCAGTTCAACCGGCGAATATCTGATCGCACGGGAATTGGGGCTGCTCGCCGCCTATCGCACCTGGCTTGGCACCGGACCTACGATCGCAAAGGCACCCGCGACCCGGTGAGCGTGCGACGTCATCGCTGCGATGGTGGCGTCATGAAGGTCACGTCATCCAGTGTGACCCACCGGTTCACGATAGTCAGGTAGACGACGACGAACAAAACGACCGTGATGCCGGTCGTGATCAGGATTTTCTTGCGGATCATCGCGTCGGTCGGCGCGCTCGCGGGTGTTCCGGGCAGCACATCGCCATCCTCGAGCTGACTGACCTGCCCGAACGGCAAAACCATGAAGAAGACGACCGCCCAGATCACCGCGAACAATACGATTGCCGACGTGATCGTCATGCCTGCTCCAGTTCGACAAGTGTCCCGTTGAAGTCCTTGGGGTGCAGGAACAGCACCGGCTTGCCATGGGCGCCGATCTTGGGTTCGCCGTCCCCCAGCACGCGCGCGCCGTCATCCTTCAAGCGGTCCCGTGCGCTCAGGATGTCGTCGACCTCATAGCAGATGTGGTGAATACCCCCTGTTGGATTCTTCTCCAGAAATCCGGCGATTGGCGAGCCTTCGCCCAGGGGTTCGAGGAACTCGATCTTCGTGTTCGGCAGTTCGACGAAGACGACCGTAACGCCGTGATCCGGCTCTGCCTGCGGCGCCGATACCGATGCGCCCAAGGTCGAGCGGTATAGATCGGATGCCGCCTTCAGGTCCGGTACAGCGATTGCTACATGGTTGAGCCGCCCGATCATCCTGTTCTCCCATCGGCAAGGACTTCAATCAGCGCGCACGGCGTACCTGCGAAGTTCCGCGCCATATGCGCTAAGGCCTTGAAAGCACGAGCATTCCGGAAGTCTAGACGCCGCGCTAAGGACCACCATCTAGATCAGGCACATAAGGTTGGCAAGTCCATAGGCCAAAGGGCCGGAGCAGTCACTGGGCGCGCAAGATCTAACGGCTGGGCGTGGTGAGCGCACGCTTGCGAAGCAACCAGGCGTCAAGCTCTGGTTTGCCGGTGGGGGCAAAAGCTGGCTTTCTATCAGACTCGCTGGTAACGGAGCTTGCGTTTGTCTCCGGCGCACGTTCGTTGTTTGCACAGGCGGCAACCAACGTTGTTGCGACCAGGGCTGTAGCACCAACGCGCATGAACATTATCGACCTCCCGCATGCAGAAAACGTCCGGTCTGGAGAATGGTAGTGCGTCCGGGCTTTCCGGCGATCCGTAGGCAGTCAACTCAATGTGAAGATAAGCCCCGCCCGAGGGGGAGCGGGCGGGGCTTTCCGGCAGGAGGGGGTGCCGGAGGGGGGACGGGATTGATCAGCCGCCAGCCGGGCCGCCGCCGCGGCTGCGGCGAAGATTGAGGATCCAGGCATCAAGCTCGGGCTTCCCGGTCGAGGCATAGCCGTTCAGGACAACCCGATCCGCAACAGAAAGCGTGTGTTTCTGATCGCCCGATTTCGTGGCCGTCTTCGTGCTCGTCGCACCCGTCAGATTTCCGAAAATGCGCTCAATCGCAGTTGGCTGCGGATCGCTCTTCACCTGATCCTGAGCGGTGGCAGCGGTTGCAGCCAGAGCGAGCGCGGCGGCAAGGGTGCCTACGAGGACTTTCTGCATGTCGTGTCTCCTTCCGGTGTGTCGTGACGTCCAGTGCGTCTGTGACAGGAAGGTGGTGCCGTGCGTTCTGAAAACCTATCAAACGCGGATCAATCGACCGTGACCGTGACGTGAACGTCACCCTATAACCGATAAGGAAGGCCGCGCCGATCTGAGCGGTCAGAATTCAGCAACCGCCGTTACGCCCGGAACAGCTTTGATCGCGCCCCGGATCTCGGCCGAGATGGCGTATTGCCCGGGCAGATCGATCTGGACCATGCGATCTTCCTCGACCAGGGGAAGCATCAACCGCACCGGACCCTCGCCCCGGCGCCTGCGTGCCTTGGTCGAGACCAGCTCGAGCCGGCTCCGGATGGATTGCAGCGCGGCCGCATCGTCGATCTCGATCTCCAGGCCAACATCGGCGGCGTCCTCGGCCACTGTCTCGACCGGTTGGACGGCGCGCAGCATAAGACGTGTCTGTTCGTCCGACACCTCTGCCTCGACATGGCAGACCAGATTGCGCCCGGCCTGCAGCAGGTCATCATTGTCGGACAGGACGGCTGAGAACGCCATGACCTCCCAGAGCCCTTGCGGGTCTGAGAACTGGATGAAGGCGAACCGCGTGCCGCGCGCGGATTTGCGGTCCCGCCGCGCCGTCAGGGTTCCCGCGATGCGCCCGGCTCCGCCGCGTTTGCCGGTTCCAGCCATGAATTCGGTGCCGGTGACGATCTTCTTGCGCGCCAGTGGCGGCAGGTAATCGTCGAGCGGATGACCCGAGAGATAGAACCCAACGGCGCCCAGTTCTTCGCCAAGACGTTCGGTCGGCAACCAATCCTCGGCGCCCGCCAGCCTGGGCGGTGGCAGCCCCTCTCCCGGCCCGCCGAACAGTGACACCTGGGTGGAATTCTTCTCGTCATGCGTGGTCGCCGAATAGTCGACAATCGCATCAAGCGACCGTAGCACGCGGCGGCGGTTTGGCAGAAGGTTGTCCAACGCACCGGCGCGCGCCAGATTCTCGAGCGGGCGCTTGCCGACATGCTTCAGATCGACCCGCTGGGCGAGATCGAACACAGTCGAGAACGGCCCCTCCACGCGGGCATCGGTGATCAGCTTCATCGCCTCGACCCCGACATTCTTCAGCGCACCCAGCGCGTAAAGGATTTTGCCGTCTGATACCGTGAACATCGGCTCCGACGTCTGCACGCAAGGCGGTGAGAATTCGACACCCATGCGGCGGCATTCCTGCACATAGACGTTCAGTTTGTCCGTCAAATGCAGGTCCAGGTTCATCACCGCGGCCATGAATTCGACCGGATAGTTCGCCTTCAGGTACGCGGTCTGATAGCTGACGACAGCATAAGCCGCCGCGTGCGACTTGTTGAACCCGTAGTTCGCGAACTTGTCGAGAAGGTTCCAGACCTCGACCGCCTTGGCCTCGTCCACTCCGTTCTCAGCCGCACCTGCCAGAAACTTCGGCTTTTCGGCGTCCATGGCTTCCTGGATCTTCTTACCCATGGCGCGGCGCAGCATGTCGGCGCCACCGAGCGAGTAGCCCGCCATCTTCCGGGCAATCTCCATCACCTGTTCCTGATAGACGATGATGCCCTGCGTCTCGTCGAGCAGCGGATCGATCAGCGGGTGAATGCCTTCGCGGTTCTCGCGCCCGTTCTTGACGTTGCAGAACTTGGGAATGTTCTCCATTGGGCCAGGGCGGTAAAGTGCTACCAGCGCCACGATATCCTCGATGCAGGTCGGCTTCATCTGACGCAGCGCATCGCGCATCCCCGCCGATTCCACCTGGAAGACGCCCACCGTGTCGGCCCGAGAATAAAGCTCGTAGGACGGCGCGTCATCCAGCGGGATGGCCGAGATATCCAGTTCGATGTCGCGCAGCTTCAACAGATCGAGACAGTTCTGGATCACCGTCAGGGTCTTGAGACCGAGGAAGTCGAACTTCACCAGCCCCGCCGGTTCGACCCATTTCATATTGAACTGGGTCGCGGGCATGTCCGAGCGCGGATCCTGGTAAAGCGGCACCAGTTTCGTCAACGGCCGGTCACCAATGACGACGCCCGCCGCATGGGTCGAAGCGTTACGCAAAAGTCCTTCCAGCTTCTCGCCATAATCCAACAGCGTTGCGACCGCTTCCTCGCGCCGCGCTTCTTCCTCGAGCTTTGGTTCGTCCTTGCGTGCCTGTTTGATCGAAACGGGCTTGACGCCCTCTACGGGGATCAGCTTGGCAAGGCGGTCACAGTGGCCATAAGACATCTGCAATACGCGCCCGATGTCGCGCACCGCCATCTTCGAAAGCAAGGCACCAAACGTGATGATCTGCGCGACCCGGTCCCGGCCGTATTTCTCCTGCACATAGGTGATGACCTCGCCGCGCCGGTCTTGGCAGAAGTCGATGTCGAAATCCGGCATCGAGATCCGCTCGGGGTTCAGAAACCGCTCGAACAGCAGGCCGTAACGCAATGGATCCAAATCGGTTATCGTCAGCGCGTAGGCAACCAGCGAGCCAGCACCCGACCCACGGCCCGGCCCCACGGGGATCTCTCGCTCCTTGGCCCATTTGATGAAGTCGGCGACGATCAGGAAGTAGCCCGGGAAGCCCATCTTCTCGATGATGCTCAGCTCGAAATCGAGCCGTTTCTCATAGTCCTCGACCGGTGCTGCGTGTGGGATGACATCAAGCCGCGCCTTCAGCCCCACGCGCGATTGGCGGCGCAATTCCTCGACCTCGTCATCCGCGAATTTCGGCAGGATCGGGTCGTGCGTGCGCGGACGGTATGCACAGCGCCGAGCGATTTCGACCGTCATCTCCAGCGCTTCGGGAAGGTCCGAGAACCGCTCGACCATCTCGGCTTCGGATTTCAGGTGATGCTCGGGCGTGAGGCGTTCGCGTTTGGGATCGTTCACATAACGCCCCTGCCCGATGCACAGGAACGCGTCATGCGCCTCGGCGATGTTGGCAGCGGCGTAGTAGACCGAATTCGTCGCGACAAGCGGCAAGTCCAGATCATAAGCGAGCGTGACCAGGCCCGGTTCGGTCGCGTCCTCGACCTCGGTCCGCAAAGCGCCGCCCGTGCCGTGTCGCTGGATCTCGACATACAGCCGGTCCGGGAAAGCAGCCATCAGACGGCGCGCGAGTGGTGATGCATCTTTGCCCGCGGCGATCAGACGCCCGCGCGGTCCGTCCGCACCGCCGGTCAGGCAGATCACGCCTTCAGCGTGGCGTTCGACCGCGTCCAGTGTGACGTGCGGCAGGGCCGAGGCATCGACCTCCATAAAGGCAGCAGAGCTCAGCGCCATCAGGTTCTCGTACCCCGCGCGGTCCTGCGCCAGCAGCACCAGTTTGGCGGCATCGGGTTGACGCGCGCCGGGTTCCGGGTCGGCATCGATCACCGACAATTCCGTGCCGATGATCGGTTGCAGCCCGGCTTTCGCGGCGCCCTCGGCAAACTCCAACGCACCAAACAGGTTGTTGGTGTCGGTGACCGCCACCGCCGGGAACCCGGCATCGGCGACAAGGCCGGGTAGCTTCTTCATGGGAAGCGCGCCTTCCAGCAGGGAATAGGCTGAATGGACGCGCAGGTGCAGGAATCGGGGATCGCTCATGGCCCGAGGCTATGCGGGATCAGGCGCCCGGAAAACCATAGAAACCATCGACCTGTGCAATCGCGCTGCACTGCGAAAGAATCGGGTCTTAACGACGTTCCGGCACGCTGGGTTAATCCACCCCGCCTAGGGTCCGCGTCGGGCTTATCGAAGGATGTGTGTGATGTACGAACGGATGCTTGATGACCTGTTGATGCACGGTCAGGCTCAGAAGCGCGAAGACCTTATGAACGAATTCGAGCTGCGCGGATTCAGCAACGAGATGTCGATGAAGTTGGCGTCGCTGGACGACCATATTCTACGCGACATCGGATTGCCGGAACGCGGACTCCACAAGCGCTGAGCGGCTTGACCTCAAAACGAGCTCAGGCGCCTCTCAGGCGCCCGATCTCAACGCAAGAACGCCGCGGGACAATCCCTGGCGTGCCAGATCAACGTCGCTGAGCGCGAGAAGATCGCGCTCGGGCGTCGGCGATTGCTGAACGGCGTGGGGCTCAGCACGTTCTGCGCGCGTTCCTGGCGGCTCGCGGTCATTGGAATGCGGGCTTTGGACCCGCACGGTCAGCATTTCTGCCAGCGATTGCGTCAAGGACTGTGACACTCCGAGTCCCTCCGTGCACTTCGCGGGGCGTTCGAGCTGGAACAACGGCACGAACGCAACCTCGCCTAAACTAAGGACGTTGTGCCAAATCATGCTTACGAAAACACAAACGCCGGATCCGATCGGACCCGGCGACAGCGGCTTGTTCGGTCGGCACAGCGGCCCTGGGGCCTCTGTGCCGGGTGTATCGGATCAGCTGAACAGCGGTCCGAACACGTAGCTTGCCAATCCATCGCGGGTCAGGCCGCGCTTCGCCAAGGCTTCGTCGCTGAGCGCGTTCAACGCCTGGAACTGCTTGGCTTTCTTGGCGGCAGAGCTGCTTTCGCCCAACAGCACCAGACCGTCAAAGATCCGCGACCCGATGCGTGCAATACCGTGCCACGCGACATCGACCAAGTTGGAAGAAGTCGTCGGGAGCGGTTGTGAGAATTTTGCTGTCTCGGCCATGTCACGTATCCTTTGTTCGGTTGGTCCACATCATCGGTCTGGTGAGTATATTGCGATGCACCATTTTCTGGACAACCGATGGAGCCGCAAACGCGCTTTGCGTCTGGTGCAAAGCTAAATTCATGATTTGCAAGGGTTAAAAGATATTATCCGAGTCGTAGTCGGTGACGCATTTTTGTTGCGATGCAACAAGCCTTGCGCCTTGCACGGATTCAGGGAAAGGCTTGGCGCATGACTGACAGAGAAGCACTCGCCTTTGACGACCCGATGCAGCGGCCCCGGTTCACCGGCCTGGCCACGTTCTTTCGCGCCCCGTATGTCGAGGAATTCGAAACCGCGCCACCCGAGATCGGTGTGTGCGGCGTGCCTTACGACGGCGGAGTCACGAACCGGCCCGGCCCGCGCCACGGCCCGCGCGAGGTGCGCAACCAATCCAGCCTGATGCGCCGGATCAACCAGGCGACCGGTGCCTCGCCGTTCGAAGCCGCGAAAGTCGCCGACATCGGGGACGCCTGGATCGCGAAGCCTTACGAACTGGAAGGCGCGCATCGCGAGATCGAAGACTTCTTCGCACGCGCCCACGCGGCCGGGATCCGCACTTTGGCGTGCGGCGGAGACCATTCGGTCAGCCTTCCGATCCTGCGTGCCATCGCCAAGGACCAACCGCTCGGCATGATTCACATCGACGCCCATTGCGACACGGGCGACAATTATGGTGGCTCACGCTTCCATCATGGCGCACCGTTCAAGGTGGCAGTCGACGAGGGTCTGCTCGACCCGACCAAGGTTGTGCAGATCGGCATCCGCGGGTCGCTTTACATGTCGGACATGTGGAAGTTCAGCTACGATACCGGCATGCGCGTGATGATGATCGAGGAGGTCGAGGAACGCGGCTGGCAGGCGTGCATCGACGAGGCGCGCGAGATCGTCGGCGACATGCCGATCTATGTCAGTTTCGACATCGACAGCCTCGATCCCGCCTACGCCCCCGGTACCGGCACGCCCGAAGCCGGCGGCCTGACAATGCGCGAGGCGCAGGGCATGTGCCGCCGCCTGGCCGGACTGAACATTGCGAGCGCCGACATGGTCGAGGTGTCTCCTCCCTTCGACACCGGCGGGATCACGGCGCTGAACGGCGCTACGATCATGTTCGAACTTCTCTGCGCCATGGCGGCACGTTAACCTCCCGAATCTGAAAGGAGTGCGCTGACATGGACCCGGGTTCTGCCGCACTTGCCGAGATCGACCGGCTGCACGTCTTCATCGCTGGCTGGTTTCGCGGCGACGTCAAACCTGAGGAGTTCGGCAAGGGTTTTGCCGACGTGTTGCACCCGGAGTTCGTCAACATTCAACCGTCCGGCCAGATCCGCGCAAAAGACGATCTGCTCGATTCAATCAAATCCGCGCACGGCGCCAACCCCGATTTCACAATCGCGATCGAGACACCGCAAGTCGTCGCCTGCTATCCCGGCGCGGTGGTCGCCACGTATGTCGAATATCAGACCGGCGCCCGGAATTCCGCGACCGAGAACCGACGCTATTCGACGGCTCTCTTCGAAGTCGATGGTGACCAGGTGATCTGGCGCCACCTTCAGGAAACCGGCCTCTGACAGTTCTGTGAGCGGCATTGTTCGTAGAAGCCTTCCGCAGTACGTGCTTGCCGACTTCATCAACTCTGGAGCGGTCATGAACTGGCTGACGTCTTCCCCATCGCAAAAACTCGGGTTGCTGATCCTGCGCGTCAGCCTCGCCGGGCTGATCTTCTGGTGGGGCCTCGTAAAGGGTCTCAACACAGGGACTGGCGTGAATGTCTCGAATGCCTATTACGGCGGCGTGTTCAGTACCGAGGTCCTGCTGATCGTGTTCGGATGGGCCCAGGTCGCCCTGGCGATCCTGGTCGCCATCGGCCTGTTTCGGACGATCACCTTGCCGATCATGTTTGTCATCAACGCCTTTGTCGCGACCGCCGTCTGGTACTCGATCCTCGATCCGTTCTGGCTGTTTGCATCGGGAGAGAAGCCGCCCACCCATAACGCGCTGTTCTATCCATCGCTGATTGTCGCCGCCGGGTGCTGGGTGATCATGGCGTTCCGCGACAGCGACACATACGCGCTCGACGCCAAGAGAGGTTAACCGACCGATGTCCGAAATCATCCTGCACAATTATCCGCAAAGCCCTGTGGCCGAGAAGGTCCGCATCGGCTTCGGGATGAAGCGGCTGTCCTGGCGCAGTGTCGAGATCCCGCGCCTGCCGCCGAAACCGGACGTCGTGGCGCTGACCGGAGGGTACCGTCGCACGCCCGTCATGCAGATCGGCGCCGATATCTTCTGCGACTCGATCTGCATCCTGCGCGAGATCGAACGCCGCCACCCCTCGCCCACCTTCTTTCCGGGCGGCGCGGACGGCATGGCCTACGGTGTCAGCCGCTGGACCGATGACGGCCTGTTCACGCTTTGCGTCAAGATCATCCTCGGCGCTGCGGGGGACGCCCTGGATCCGGATTTCGCACAGGATCGCGGGCGGCTTTACCTGGGACCGGCCTGGGCGGATGGTCTGAAGGCGGCGAACGCCGACCTGCCACATCTGGCGGCACAGCTTCGCGCGCATTTCGGTTGGGCCAATGATCGGCTCGCGACGGGCCGGCAGTTCATGCTAGGAACGGAACCGGGCCTGCCGGACGCGCTGATCTGGCATGTCGTCTGGTTCATTCGCGGCCGTTGGGCCGATGGTCCGGCCTTCCTGTCACAGTATCCGGCCCTGTCCGCATGGGAGGAACGCATGGGCGCGATCGGTCACGGAACGTCGGAAGATCTGTCGCCGCAAGAGGCCATCCAGATCGCCAAGGATACGCCAATCGCGACCGAAGCTTCCGAAGATCCGCTTGATCCGCAGGGTTTGACCGTCGGCATGGCCGTCGCGGTTTCACCGGATGTCGATGGTGGTGAGCAATCGGTCGAAGGAACGGTTCAGGCTGCTACACGCGACACCATCGCGGTTTTGCGGACCGATGATCGCGCGGGCGATGTCTGCGTCCACTTCCCGCGCGCAGGCTATCGGGTCAGCATACTCTAGCGCTTCGATCGAGATGTTTGCATCCCGCGGCCGCATCCTCGCAAGCAATCGTCTCGATCAACGGAATAACTAGCAACTATATGTTTTCTAGTGGATTTTCCGACTCAGACATTTGGACAAGAGAATGCGGCAAGTGGATACCAAATGTCTGAGTCAATCCACGAGCGAGTTGGGGTCACTCCCCGCTCCGCAACGTCTTCAGACCGATCCCCGTCGCTTCGAACCCGCCATCAACGCCAAGTGTCTGCCCGGAGATGTAGCTGGCGCGATCCGAACACAGGAAGTGGATCGCCTCGGCCAACTCTTCTTCCAACCCATACCGACCTAGCGGGATCGCATCGTGGTAGTCGGCCCGGATCGCGTTGGTGTGGACCTGCTTTGCCATTGCCGTATCGACCGGACCGGGTGCGACACAGTTAGCGCGGATGCCTAGGCCGGCGAACTCTGCCGCCATCTGTTTCGTCAGGTGCATCAGGCCAGCCTTTGACGTGCCATAGGCTACTCGGAGTGTGCTCGCCCGCATCCCCGAGATCGAGGCAATGTTGACGATAGCACCGCCACCGGTTTCGGTCATCAACGGCACCGCCGCCTGCGCGCACAGGAACGGGCCCGTCAGATTCACGTCAATCACACGCTGCCATTCGTCCGGTGTGGTCTCAAGGGCCGGCTTGAACACCGCGACCCCGGCATTGTTCACGAGTGCGTCGAGGCGCCCGAACCGGTCACGCACGGCAACGATCGCATCAACGACCTGCGCCCGTTCCGCGACATCGGCAGTGATCGCAAATACTCGGTCCGGCTCATCCAAAGCCTCGGCGGCCGTTCGCTGCGCCGGGCCATCAATGTCGAGCAGCGCGACCGACCAGCCGTCTTGGAGAAACCGTTTCGCCGTTGCCAGGCCGATGCCGCGCGCGGCCCCTGTGATCAGTGCTGTGTTCATCGTTGCCCCGTTAACGATTGCGGATCGAGTCCTGGTTGTTACCAATGCACGATGTGCGGCACTCCGAATGCATTACGATTGCACTGCCTTTGCACCACAGTTGGTCTACGACTGCGGGGTAGTGCGAAAATCAGCGCAAGGCGCGTTCACCCTTACGCGATCCGTCCCGCATCCAGACGCACGATCCGGTCCATGCGTGCAGCAAGATCGTGGTTGTGCGTGGCGATCAGGGCCGCCAGCCCGGTGTCGCGCACGACCCCGATCAGCATGTCAAACACCCGTCCCGCCGTCTCTGGATCCAGGTTGCCGGTCGGTTCGTCCGCCAGCAGAACTTTGGGATTGTTCGCCAGCGCCCGGCAGATTGCGACGCGTTGTTGTTCACCGCCGGACAGCTCGGCCGGGCGATGACTCACACGCTCGGAGAGCCCAACCTTTTCAAGGAGTTCAGTCGCATTCTTGAGAGCAGCGGCCTTGTTGATGCCAACCGCCATCTGCGGGATCGAGACATTCTCCTGCGCGCTGAATTCCGGCAACAGGTGGTGGAACTGATAGACGAACCCCAGCAGTTCACCCCGCGCCACGGTGCGCCCGGCATCGTCCAGGCTGCTGACCTCGCGGTCGCCGATAGCGACGGTTCCCTCGGTGGGCGTGTCCAAGAGCCCGGCGATGTGCAGAAGCGTGGATTTCCCCGCGCCCGAGGGCGCGACAAGTGCTACGATCTCACCTTCCGAGATCGTGAGATCGACGCCGCGCAACACTTCGAGCGTCTTCGCGCCCTGCTGAAATATGCGTTTGATTCCAGAGAGCTGCAGTGCCTCACTCATATCGCAGTGCCTCGACCGGGTCGAGCGACGCCGCCCGCCGTGCCGGATACCACGTCGCAAGGAACGACAGGCAAAGCGCGATCACCACCGTCAGCACGACGTCGAACGTGTGCAGGATCGCCGGGATCTCGGTCAAATAGCGCACAGTCGGGTCCCAGACGCTGCCGCCCGAGATCCACTCGACCACGCCCTGAATCTCCTTGATGTACGTCACGAACAGGAGGCCCAGGATGCAACCCGCAATGGTTCCGACCACGCCGATCGATGCGCCGCAAATGAAGAACACTCGCAGGATCGCCCCTTTTGTCATGCCGAATGTTCGCATGATTCCAATATTTTGACCCTTTTCTTTGACAAGCATGATCAGGCCCGAGATGATGTTCAGCGCCGCCACCAGAATGATCAGCGAAAGGATGATGAACATCACCGTCCGTTCGGTATCCAGGGCCGCGATGAACGCCCCGTTCTGGCTTTTCCAGTTCGACAGGAACGCATCCGGCCCGATCTCCCGTGTCAGGGCGATGCTCATCGGGTCGGACTGCCGGGCGTCCAGCGCATCCGGATCGCTCAGCGAGACCTCGATCCCGTGGACCTTACCGCGCTGGTTCAGCAACGCCTGCGCCTTGTCGAGCGGCAGAAAGGCGAAGACCCGGTCGTATTCGTACATGCCGACCTGGAAAATATAGACAACGGTGTAGGCTTTGCGCGTCGGGATGCGCCCGAATGCCGTGTCCTTGTTCGGCGGCGTTGTCAGCGTGATCTTGTCGCCGACGGCCACGCCAATCGATCGTGCAACGCCCGATGCGATGGCCACTCCGTTCTCGAAATCGTCGATGTTACCGTTCGCGAATTCCGGATTGGCAATGCCCGGCAGGGTCAGCAAATCCTCCTTGCGCATGCCCCGCACCAGAGCTCCAGTGGCCGCCCGCGCGGAGGAGGCCATGACCGTCTGCTCCAACCGGGGCGCAACACGTGTGACACCCGGAACTGCCCGCAGCCTGTCCGCGACCGTGTCGAAATCCGGCACGCCGTCGGTGGTGTATCCATTGACCAGGACGTGGGGCTGCGCACCGATAATCCGACCGATCAACTCCGTCCGGAAACCGGCCATCACGGCCATTACGATGATCAGCGTGGCAACGCCCAGCATGATCCCGATCAGAGAGAACCACGCGATGGCCGAGATCGCGCCCTCCTTGCGACGCGCGCGCAGATAGCGCCCGGCGATCATCCATTCGAGGCGATTGAACATGCGCGGTCCCTGTGGCTGATGCAGGCCGGGATTAACCGCGCCTAAAGGTAGGCTCAGATGCCCTCGTAGATCTGACACAGCCGATCGATGGCGGCCTGCGGAGACATCTCCTCCATCTCTCCCGTGCGACGTGAGGTAAGCTCGACCAGACCCTTCTGCAAGCCACGCGGGCCGACCGTGATGCGCCAGGGCAGGCCGATCAGGTCCATCGTGTTGAACTTGTCGCCTGCGCGGGCTTCGCGGTCATCGTAGAGCACCTCAAAGCCCAACCGCGTCAATTCGGTGTACAGCTCGCCACACGCCGCGTCCGAAGCCTCGTCGCCCTGACGCAGGTTGACGATCCCGACCTGAAAGGGTGCCACGGCCTCTGGCCAGATGATGCCGTTTTCGTCGTGGTTCGCCTCGATCAGCGCGCCGACGAGACGCGACACGCCGCCGCCGTAGGACCCCATGTGGACCGGATGCTTCTCGCCATCGGCATTTGCGACGACGCAGCCCAGTGGGTCGGAGTACTTTGTGCCGAAATAGAAGATCTGGCCGATCTCGATCCCCCGCGACTCACGGCGGCGGTCCTCGGGTACCTCGGCCTCGAACGCTGCTGCATCATGCGTGTCCTCGGTGCGGGCGTACATCGCCGACCATTCATCGTAGATGCCCTGGAGTTCCGCGCGGTTGTCCCAGTCGACCTGGCGGTCGCCGAAGGTCAGATCCGTGGCCTTCGCATCGTAGTAGACGACGGACTCGCCCGTATCAGCCAGAACCAGGAATTCGTGCGAATAGTCGCCGCCGATCGGACCGGTCTCGGCCCGCATCGGAAAAGCCTGCAGGCCCATCCGCTCATACGTTTTCAGATACGCCACGAGCATCTGATTGTAGGAATGCAGCGCTGCATCCCGGTCGAGATCGAACGAGTACGCGTCTTTCATCAGGAACTCGCGCCCACGCATGACGCCGAAGCGCGGCCGGACCTCGTCGCGGAACTTCCACTGGATGTGGTAGAGGATCTTCGGCACGTCGCGGTACGAGCCCGCATAGGCCCGGAAGATCTCGGTGACCTGTTCCTCATTGGTCGGACCGTAGAGCATGTCGCGATCGTGCCGGTCGCGGATGCGCAGCATCTCGGCGCCGTAGCCGTCATAGCGCCCGGATTCGCGCCACAGGTCAGCCGACTGGATCGTCGGCATCAGGATCGGGATCGCACCCGCGCGCTGCTGTTCCTCGTGCACGATCTGCTCGATCCGGCGCAGCACCTTGTAGCCGAGCGGCAGCCACGAGTAGATCCCCGCGCTCGCCTGACGGATCATACCCGCGCGCAGCATCAGCCGGTGCGAAACGATCTGGGCATCCGCCGGGGTCTCCTTCAGGACGGGCAGAAAATAGCGGGTCAGGCGCATCGCGGCATCCTCGGCGTTAACGATCGGGCGGAGATGTATTGGAAGCCCCGGCGGCGCGCAAGCGCGCTTAGGAGAGCACCGTTGCCTCGACCAAGTGAAGCGCTTTCGGCTTGATGCCCGCGGCTATCAGAGCGCTTACAACTTCGTCCCGAAAGAAGAGCCGATATTGGATGGCAGGATCAGCCCATATTGCTGGCCCCGAGACGGAGTCAGCTCGAACCGCGACGTGATCGGTACTTCCAACCCCGCGCCACGGTGCTCCGGGCCGCGGTTCGGTATCGTAGTATCCAACAACCCGCGCAACGTTCTCTGACGCCTCGGGAATGAACGTCGGCTTCGTTTCGGCGACGTGCAGCACATAATGCGGCGGATACTTCGACGGCTTGCGCTTTTCATTGTTGTAGATTGGAACTTCGAAGAGCTGTGTCGCGCCGAGATCAAAGTTTGTGAGGACGTCGCAAACGGCGGGCGAGACGACCAAAACGCCGCCAACTATTGTGAAGGCATGTTCTCTCGTCTTCGATATCTGCTTTTTGTCCCGGTGAAAGAACAGGTATTTCGGCGCCTCTTCGGCAGCAACCGGTTCGCGCGCGTGAAATCGGTTTGAGTAAGTGAGTTGATCGCCGCGTATCGAGAAGTCGAGCGGCACGGTCGCGTTCGCGTGGTTCAGAACCCGTGACAACCAGATCTTCGGCAGATCACTCATACTCAAAGCTCCATCACCACCTTGCCGATCACTTCGCGGTTCTGGATCGGTGCCATGGCGCCCTGCACGTCCGGCCATCGCAGCCGGTGTGAGATATAGGGCCGCAAGCGACCCGCGTTTGCGAGCGTCAACAGCGTTGCCATGGTCTGCTCGTTCAGGCCCGGATTGCGCCGCCCGATCTCTCCGGCGCGGAACCCGATGGCGGAGGCGCCCTTGATAAGCAGCAGGTTGGATCGGACCGAGACCGGCTCGCCACCCGTGAACCCGATATAGAGCACCCGGCAGCCGAAGTTCATGCAGCGCAGGCTTTCCTCGGCGACGGCGCCACCGACAGGGTCATAGATCACGTCCACGCCCTGCCCGCCCGTCAGATCCTTCACGGCATCGCGAAAGCCGCCCGTATAGTTCACCACGTGGTCCGCGCCCTCGGCTTTGACCACGGCCAGCTTTTCATCCGTGCCCGCCGTTGCGATCACAATGGCGCCGAGCAGCCGCCCGACATGCACCGCCGCCAAACCGACCCCACCAGCTGACCCATGCACCAGCAATGTCTCGCCCGCGGCCAAGCGGGCTCCGTGTACCAGCGCGTTCCAGGCGGTCATGTAGGCCGAGCGGAAGACAGCGCCCTCGGCGTAGCCGAACGGTTGTGGGATCGGCAGTGCATCATCTGCATCAATCGCCATAATCTCACAGAAAGCGCCGGGACGCGCCGACGTCATCACGCGGTCGCCAACGGCCACGCCCGTCACACCATTACCAATCGCGATCACGTCGCCAGCGGCTTCGAGACCGGGCACAAACGGCAGCTCGGGCTTGAGTTGATAGCCCCCGGCACACATCAGAAGATCGACATAGTTCAGACCCCAGGCGCGGTGACGCACCAGAACCTGACCGGGATCAGCTATCGGATCAAGCCGTTCGGCGACGATCAGGTCCTCTGGCGGACCAAACTTTCGGCATTCGATCACGCGCATGACAAGCGTCGCCATGCGGTCAGCCGAGGTTCACTCAACACGCGCTTCGAGATCCATTTGCCGTGCCGCCTGAACAAGCCTTTTCTCGACATGTTCGCCGATGAAGACGCGGGCTGCGTCGTGCGGGCGCATGACAAGCGCCCCATCCTCGACGACAACCGGACACTGCGACAGGTAACCGGGCGTCGCCCCCGCGATCGCCGCGCCAAGCCGCATCAGCGCACCGATCTGCTGCGCAAGTTCTCGGCGGTCCTCGGAAATCAGATCCATTGCCGGTTCGGCTTGCAGAGCCTTGCGCCCACCCTTGTAGCGACTGAGCAGGCAGGCGCCCATGAAGACACGCCCCTTGTGCCCGGCGCTCGAAACATTGACGCGGGTCACGACCTCGATGCAGCTGCGCGCGCGAAAATCAGGATGGGTCCGCCAGCTTACGTCCGAGAGGTGGCAAGCTGCGCGGACAAGACGTTCGTCTTCCAGATCTTCCATCGGTAGGATCTTGAGCAACCAGTCGGCCAATTCGGACCCGAAACCCGGAACGCGGGCGCGCGTGCGCTCCTGTCCGGCACAGGTCGAGAGCAACGGATCCTGCGTTCGGACCGCTGGCGGCAAATAGGCGTAGCAGACGCCCTCGCGCAGGCCAAAACCCGAGATCGAGATGCCGCGCCACGGTTCAAAGTGCTCGACCAAGCGTTCGAGCAACAGCGCCGCATGCCCCAGGTTGGGGATCCGGTTTTGAGACAGCCCAGAAATTTCGGACAAATCTGATCGATTGTTCTTGAGAATGAAGCGCGCGACATCCAGAGCCTGGGCCGCATCGAACTCCAGTTCATGCAGGATCGGTAGCGGATGCCCCGAGAGGTGGATCTGCACGCGCCCGAGCGCGCGCCAGGCGCCGCCAACCAGATAGAGCCGCTTCACGGGGCGCTGGAAGCGCTGGGCCTCGGCCCCAAGGATCCGGTCGACATGGCGCCGAACAGCGGACAGGCGATCGCCCAGCGCACCGAGACGTTGAGGACCCAGCGGCGTGGTGACACCCGTTCCGGGACGCCCGTGGCCAACGGGGCAAAGCTCCATCGACGCGCCACCCAGATCGACGACAAGGCCCAGTGCAGACGGGTCTCCGAACAGAACACCCTGTGCGGCAAGCCGGGCCTCGTCCGAACCCGAGGCAACGGTCAGCCGGATCCCCGTGCGCTGTTCGACCAGGTCCCGAAACGCCGGTCCATCCTCGGCTTCGCGGATTGCCGCCGTCGCGATACCGGCCAGAGCACCGACCTTCAGGCCGGGCGCCAGTGCAACAAACCGCTGCAAAGCGGCCAGCGCGCGCTCGCAGCCTTCGGGGTCGAGCTTCCGCGTCTCGGCCAGTTGGGCACCCAGACCACACAGGATCTTTTCATTGAAGACCATTGACGGGCAGCGACGCCCGCCTTCGAACACCACCATGCGAACAGAGTTCGATCCGACGTCCACAACGCCGATGCGATCGTCGCCGGGCTTTGGCAGATTGAACGAACGGGCTTGCCCTGCGAAAAGGTCGCCCTGACGCCGGGTCTCTCCCGCCATCACGCCAGTCGTGCCTTTTCCGTTTCCGGATGCCAGCGATTCTTCCCCCAAAGCCTTGAGATAAGGCTCCTACCCGTCCTATTCGGCCGCGGCAACCGCATTGCGGGTCAGGCGGGGCGCATCGGCCGTGCCTGAACGGCCCCGCCCAGAGAGAGAGGGGTACTTCATGAAGAATTCGTGGCAATTGAACAGACGTTCGTCCGCATCACCGCGCGCCCGGATGTAGCGACCGTTCGGCTGGAGGACCCAGCTCTGCGCTTCGTCGGCGAGGTTCCCGGCCATGATCTGATCGATGATCTGGGCATGCACGGTTGGATTGGTGACTTCGGCAAGTGTCTCGACCCGGCGGTTCAGATTGCGGTCCATCCAGTCCGCGGACGATATGTAGACCCGTGCCCGGTCCGAGGGCAGACCGTGACCATTGCCGAAGCAGACGATCCGCGAGTGTTCCAGGAAACGGCCGATCACGGATTTCACGCGGATGTTGTCACTGAGGCCTGGAATGCCGGGGCGGAGGCCGCAGATGCCGCGCACGACCAGATCGATACGGACGCCTGCCTGGCTGGCGCGGTAGAGGGCATCGATCAACTCGCCCTCGAAAAGTGAATTCATCTTCGCCCAGACCTGCGCCGGGCGTCCGGCTTGCGCGTGTTCGATCTCTTGCTCGAGCGACTCGATCAGGTGCGATTTGATGAACAGCGGCGCCGTGCGCACGGCCTCGAGCCCGGAGGGTTCGGCGTAGCCGGTCACGAAGTTGAAGATCTTCGCGGCATCCCGGCCATGCACTGCCGAACAGGTGAAGAGCGAGAGGTCGGTATAGAACCGGGCCGTGATCGGGTGGTAGTTGCCGGTCCCGAAATGCGAATATGTCACAAGGCCCTGGGCTTCGCGGCGCACGACCATCGAGATCTTGGCGTGGGTCTTCCAATCGGCGAAGCCGAAGACGACTTGAGCACCGGCGCGCTCAAGCTCGCGCGCAAGCTGGATGTTCGCCGCCTCGTCGAACCGGGCCTTCAACTCGACCAGAGCCGTGACCGACTTGCCGTCCTCGGCCGCTTCGCACAGCGCCTTTACGATCGGAGAGCCTTTCGACGTCCGATAGAGCGTTTGCTTTATTGCCACGACGTTCGGATCGCGCGCCGCCTGTTGCAGGAACTGCACGACCGTCTCGAAGCTTTCATAAGGATGATGCAGCAGCATGTCCTTCTGACGCACCGCCGCGAAGATGTCGCCTTCGTGATCGCGCACGCGCTCTGGCATCCGCGGTTGAAACGGAACCCACGCCAGATCCGGACGATCATCGGTGACAAGCTGGTTGAGATCCGCGATGCCGACGACGCCGTCCACTTCGATGACTTCGTCCTTCCCGATCTCCAGTTCGTCGGCAATCAGCCGTTTCAGTGCGTCCGGCGCATCGACATTGACCTTCAGGCGGATAGCCCGCCCTTTGCGCCGCCGCTTCAGCGCCGTCTCGAATTCACGCACCAGATCCTCGGCCTCTTCCTCGACCTCGATGTCCGAGTCGCGCAAGACGCGGAAGATGCAGCGGCCCTCAACTCGATAGCCGGGGAACAGCTGATCGAGATAAAGCTCAAGCAGAACCTCGAGCGGCAGGAACCGGATCGCGCCGTCCTCGCCATCGGCCAGGCGCATATAGCGCTGAAGCTGGGGCGGCACGAGCACCAGAGCATTCAGCGGCTCGTCATTTCTGACCAGCACCATTTGCAGTGCCAGCGCGAGCCCTTTGTTCGGGATGAACGGGAACGGATGTGCCGGATCGATCGCCATCGGGGTCAGAACCGGGAAGATCTGTCCCATGAACAGATCGTAGAGATGCGCGCGGTCTGCATCGGTCACGCCCGCGCCGGAGACCACGTGGATGTTTTCAGCTTCCAGCAGGCGGCGAAGCTCCCGCCAGGTCTGTTGCTGGGCGTTTTGAAGTTGTTCGGCTTCTTCGTCGATCAAATCGAGCTGTTGCGACGCGGTCCGTCCGTCGAGCGATCTGCGTTCGACCATTTCACGCATCTGCGCACGCAGGCCGGCAACCCGCACGTTGTAGAACTCGTCGAGATTCGAGCCGGAGATCGACAGAAAGCGAACCCGTTCCAGTAGCGGCGAGCGGATGTTGTCAGCTTCCTCGAGAACCCGCCAGTTGAACGCAAGCCAGCTCATCTCTCGATTGAAGAAACGCGACGGGGTTTCGACCAGGAAAGGATCTGCCTGATCTTCGGGCGCGGTCTCGGCCAGGGAAAGGTTCAGAAAATCACCGCGCATGTCTCAGGGTTCTCCCAACTCCGTCATCGGATCATTCAGC
>ERZ1740062.313-NODE-313-length-31872-cov-7.029670_pt1 | contig 31872 bp, 32 predicted proteins | sample MGYA00581741_ERZ1740062 | MGnify/ENA primary metagenome ERZ1740062 (study PRJEB43018, sample SAMN04849747) | marine metagenome | isolation source: floating plastic debris | place: Pacific Ocean | collected 2008-09-01 | study: EMG produced TPA metagenomics assembly...
CTCGGCTATGTCGGTCTTTCGATGACCTTCTCCTTCGCGGTGGCGGCCTTGCTGAAGACGCCCGCCAGAGATAGCCCGCCGATGATGGCGTCCATCATGGCGATTGGGACGTGCCGGAACCTTGGTTCCTTGCCCAAAGCATGGAATAGAGCCTGTCCCTGTTGCAGCGGCGTCAGCGCCGGGCCGGGACCGCCGATGGGCAGGATCCGGTTCTGCATCTCGGGGTCATTGAGACAGCGCACCAGATACCGGGCCAGATCGCCATCCGAGATCGGCTTGCATGCGGTGCGCTCTCCATCACCGAACAACAGGAACGGCTTGCCCTGCCGCAAGCGGTCCAATTGGCCGGAGAGCGATTTGAAGTACGCAGTCGGGCGGACGATGGACCATGTGAGGCCCGAGGCTTGCAGCTCGGCCTCGAAGGCCAGCTTGGCGTGCTGGAAGGCCAGCAGCGGTTTCTGCACGCAGATCGCCGACAGCAGAATAAGGTGACGGATGCCTGCGTCTCGCGCGATGGTGAGTGCGTTGAGGTTGGCCCGGTGATCCACGGCCCAGGCGTCCTCGGGTGCTCCGGTGCGCGACGCAATGCAGGAGATCACGGCGTCGATGCGATCCTGCCCGAGTGCCGTCCGGATCGACGCCGGGTCCGAGAGATCTGCGAGCCGCGTGTCGACTGCCTCGGGCAAGCCATGATCGGACGCCCTGCGCACGAGGCAAAGGACCCGGGTGTTCTGCTGGTGCAGTTCGTTGACGACGGCGCGCCCAATCGTTCCCGTCCCGCCGAGGACAAGAACGCGCCGTCCGTCAGATCCAGACATCCAGCACGAGGCCGATCAGCAGGAAAAGTCCGGCGACATTGTTCGACCGGAACAGCCTCAGGCAGTGGTCCGGGTCGTCGATGTCGACGACGGCTGCTTGCCAGGACAGGTGGATCAGGAAGGCGGCAAGGCCGAGTAGCGCGATCAGTCCCCCGCCCGCCGTGACGATGGCCATCAGGCCCAGGATGCCCGCGAGGCCCGTGAAGAGCCAGAGCATCTTGCGGGTTTCGGCCCCGAACAGCCGGGCTGTGGATTTTACGCCGACCAGCGCGTCGTCCTCGCGGTCCTGGTGCGCGTAGATCGTGTCGTAGTGCAGGGTCCAGGCGATGCCCATCAGGTAGAGGTAGACCGGCGGCAGGCTGATCGAGCCGGTCTTGGCGATCCAGAGCAGCAGCGCGCCCCAGTTGAACGCGAGGCCGAGGAAGACCTGCGGCCACCAGGTGAAGCGTTTCGCGAACGGGTAGATGCAGACCAGTGCCAGCGAGGCGATGCCCCAGATGATCGCGGTCGTGTTGAAGGTCAGCAGGATACCGAAGGCCAGGATTGCCTGGATGCACATCCAGATCAGCGCGCCTTTGGGCGTGACCTGGCCGGAGGGGAGCGGGCGCGACTGGGTGCGGTCGACCTGCGCGTCGAAGTCGCGATCGGTGAAATCGTTCCATGTGCAGCCCGCTCCGCGCATCAGGAACGCGCCAATGGCACAGCCGACATAGAGCCAGAGATCGCTCCACGCCCATCCTTGATACACGCCGCCGAGTGCGATCGCCCACCAGCACGGGATCAGCAGCAGCCAGGTTCCAATCGGGCGGTCGGCGCGGCTGAGCCTGAGCCACGGGCGCGACCATGGCGGACAGAAGCGATCGACCCAATTGAGGTCGGTCGAGTCTTGCACTCTTCCCCCCGCGGGGTCGGCACTGCTATCTGGCGCCCAGGACATGGATGCGAGCATGGCACAGGCAAAGGCGAAAATCAGGCTTTACGTGGAGGCGGACCTGGGTCCGGGGCAACAGGTCGCGCTGGAGCGCGATCAGGCCCACTACCTGTTCACTGTGATGCGGCAGGAGGCCGGTGGTCACGTTCTGCTGTTCAACGGACGCGATGGCGAATGGCAGGCCGGGATTGTCGAGGCGGGCAAGCGTGGCGGCCTGCTGATGTGCGATGTCCAGACGAGTGAGCAACGCGATGCGCCGGATCTGTGGCTATGCTTTGCGCCGATCAAGAAGGCGCGGACGGATTTCATCGCCGAGAAGGCGTGCGAGATGGGCGCACGGCGACTGGTGCCGGTGTTCACGCAGCATACGAATTCCGAGCGGATCAAGGGAGACCGGCTCCAGGCACATGCGATCGAGGCTGCCGAGCAGTGCGGGATTACCTCGGTGCCTGATGTCGCCGAGCCGGTGACGCTGGACAGGCTGCTGTCGGACTGGCCGGAAGAGCGACAGATCCTGTTCTGTGACGAGACCGGTCCGCGTCCGCCTGCCGGCGACGTGTTGCGCAATGCCGAACCAGGGCCATGGGCGATCCTGATCGGACCGGAGGGCGGGTTCTCGACGGACGAGGCCGCCCGGCTGCACGGGATGCCGATGGCGCACGCGGTTTCGCTGGGGCCACGCATTCTGCGGGCCGATACAGCGGCGGTTGCTGCGTTGACGATCTGGCAGTCGGTTCTGGGGGACTGGGCGTGAGCTTCATCCGTCCCGAAGCCGCACAGGTCCTGAAGACCTGGGCAGAACCGGCGCTTTATGCCGCCGGTGCGGTGGTGTGCGGCGTCAAGGGCATCGGACTGCTGGCGAACGGCGCCTGGGTGGGCGGCGTTCTGTCAGCAATCGGGTTGTTCTGCATCTTTGCGTTCTACGGGGCTGTCACACGGTCGGCATACGCAGCACGGACCCGCACCCGGGGACCGGGTGTCGTCTCGGTCGTGGAAGGCCGGATCACGTTCATGGGACCGCTGGGCGGAGCCGTGATTGCCCGAGATGCGCTGGTCAGCGTGGACATCGTCTCGGGCGAGCCCGGGCCTCACGGGGCCGAGTTGCACTGGATGCTGACGGACGAGGCAGGACAGAGAGCGGCAATCCCGGCCTCGGCGACGGATGCGGGGAAACTCCTGGACGTGCTCGGCGTGCTGCCCGGGTTCGATCACGAGGCGATGGTCACGGCCATGAAAGCCGAGGGCCCGGGCCGCTTTCCGGTGTGGCGCCGGCATGGACGGGTCGCCAACCGATTGGATGTCTGACCGGTCAGTCTGCGCGGATCCCGGCAATCCAGCGGAACAGGAGGAAAAGGATCCAACCACCGACCGCAGCGGCGATCAGCATCGGGCGCTCGACACGGTCCAAGAGCAACTCACCCAGCAACAGGCTGGAAATCACCCCGCAGAGCGCGCCGCACACCACCCAAGCAATGACGCCGCGCTGGCCGAGCCACCAGAGAATCGCGACCCCTGCCGCGCCAAAGGTCAGCATGAAGGCAACCAGCATCGGGACCAGCGTCAGGGCGGCTTCGACCGTGACACTGACAGCGCCCTCGCGCGTGGCCTCGCTCATCCCGGCGATCATAAAGGCCACCAGGACAACAACGCCGCCAAGGATCAGCGGTGCCAGCAGGAAAGCCAGCGCAAACCGCCATCGGCGTGGATCGCCATCTGGCCAGAATTTTCTTTCGGATCCCCGTGTCGACATGAGCTTATCGAGCCGGAAGGGCGCACATCAATCGCCACGCCGATGGCGTGCCGGTTGCCGGTTGCCGTTTCACACCTCCGGCGTTATCTCCCTTGCATCACAGCTGCCGCGAAGGACAAGTTCATGAACATCAGCGCTCCCGTGAAGGCCGCCACCGCCGCATTCCAGTGGGACGATCCGTTCCTTCTGGAAGACCAGCTCACCGACGAGGAGCGGATGATCCGCGACAGCGCCCGCGCCTATGTCGACGACAAGCTGACGCCGCGTGTCACGCGCGCCTTCGCGGAAGAGACTATGGAGCCCGAGATCTTCCGCGAGATGGGCGAACTGGGTCTTCTGGGTGTGACGATCCCCGAGGAATACGGCGGAGTTGGGGCAAATTACGTGAGTTACGGACTGGTCGCGCGCGAGGTTGAGCGCTGCGATTCCGGCTATCGGTCGATGATGTCCGTGCAGTCGTCCCTGGTGATGCACCCGATCAATGCCTACGGCTCGGAAGAGCAGAAGCAGAAATACCTGCCAAAGCTGGCATCGGGCGAGTGGATCGGCTGTTTCGGCTTGACCGAGGCCGATGCAGGCTCGGACCCCGGCGGGATGAAGACCCGCGCCACCAAGGTTCAGGGCGGCTATGTCCTGAACGGCGCGAAGATGTGGATCTCGAATTCGCCAATGGCGGATGTCTTCGTGATCTGGGCGAAGTCGGACGAGCATGGCGGCAAGATCCGCGGCTTTGTGCTCGAGAAGGGCATGGACGGATTGTCCGCCCCGAAGATCGGGAACAAGATGAGCCTGCGCGCCTCGCCCACCGGCGAGATCGTCATGGAAAATGTCGAAGTGCCGGACGACGCGCTGCTGCCGAATGTCGAGGGGCTTAAGGGCCCCTTCGGCTGTCTGAACCGCGCACGCTTCGGGATATCCTGGGGTGTGCTGGGGGCGGCCGAGTTCTGCTGGCATGCCGCACGGCAGTATGGCCTTGACCGCAAGCAGTTCGAACGCCCGCTGGCGCAGACCCAGCTTTTCCAAAAGAAGCTGGCCGACATGCAGACCGAGATCGCGCTGGGCCTGCAGGCCTCGTTGCGGGTCGGACGGCTGATGGATGCGGGCCCCTTCGCGCCCGAGATGATTTCCATCGTCAAGCGCAACAACTGCGGCAAGGCGCTGGACATTGCCCGGATGGCCCGCGACATGCATGGCGGCAACGGGATCTCACTCGAGTTTCAGGTGATCCGGCATTTGGTGAACCTGGAGACCGTGAACACCTACGAGGGTACGCACGATGTCCACGCGCTGATCCTGGGCCGCGCGCAGACCGGGCTGCAGGCGTTCTTCTAACGCGTCCAGAACGCTACGTCGCTGCGGCAGGAGAAGGATTCGCCCGAGGGGCGATCCTGCTGTGGCTTATAAGCTCAAAGCGTTCGCCAGCCCTTCAAGACCCAGAATTCCGGATCATAGGGGCTGGGTGGGATAATCACGACGGGGATCTGCGGCTCGGTGTGTCGTTTGCCACATGTGCTCACGACCCTGCGATTGGGCGCAATCAGTGCGCACGCATCAGGTTGTCCCAGGCGCGGTCCAGTACATCCGGCGTGAGTTGCGGGCGAATGTTCTGATAAGGTCAGATCGATCTGCACTGCTCGATCAGAAAACGCGGATGGAAGGCGTTGAAGCGCGCTGAGGGATGCTGTCCGTAGAGATCGAACATGATGTACGTAAGCGTCTCTTCATCCAGGTTCATGGCCGATTGCTGCGCGGCGCGGACCAGGATCTTCACGAACGCCTTGCGGTCGGGCCGGTCAATCAGGATCTTGTGACGCAAGCGGCGCAGACCGGCCTCGTCCATAAGGCTGCGCGGTTCGAAATTGGTCGCGAAAATCACGAGGTTGTCGAAGGGCACCTCGATCTTCCGGCCCGACTCCAGCACCAGATGGTCGGTTCCCGACTCCAGCGGCACGATGAGACGGTTGATCAGGGCCTGCGGTGCGTGCCGTTGCCGACCGAAATCGTCGACGACGAACAGGCCGCCGGATGCCTTGAACTGCAACGGCGCACTGTAGAGCCCGTTGGTCGGATTGCGGATCAGGTCGAATTTCTCGAGCGACAGTTCACCGCCCACGATCGCATAGGGGCGGTGGCAGCGCACATATCGCGGATCATGGGGCACCACGCGGCGCAGCTGTGACGCGCTATCCGCGTCGACGGAAACCGGCACATGAACCGCCGGGTCGAAGAACAGGATGACATCGGTTCCGACCGAGAGCGCATGCGGCACGAGTATCGTGTCGCGAAACGCCGAACAGACAGCGGCCGCGATCGACGATTTGCCGTTCCCGGGCGGGCCATAAAGCAGGATCGAGGCGCCGGAGTTCACCGCGGGTCCAATCCGGTCCATGAGATCGTCCGACAAGGTGAGTTCGGAGAAAACGCCAGCCAGTGCCGCTGCGGTCAACTGTTCGTGGCGCACGCTCTGATCGCGGGCCGTCTGAATGTACTGATCGATTGGCACCGGGACCGGGCCGATCCAGGCGCTCCGCTCCACCGCCGCGATGGCCCACTCGCGCCCCTTCTCGGTAATCCGGTAGCGCAGTTCCGCAGACATGGACGCGCCCGGCTGGCCGAGGATGACCAGCAGCGCCTTCTCTTTCGCCATCTCGAGCAGTTCGTGCACGACGTTCGGGGAAAGGCGCATCGCCTCGGCGATCCGGCTCGGCCGCTCGTACCCGTGCCGATGAACCATCTTCATCAGCAGGTCGATCAGGAAGTTCCGCGTTAGCCCCGTCTCGGCAATCGCCTGCGGCACGTGTTGTGCGTCCGACATGCCCTCTGCGCGTCTGATGTCTGTCGTTATGTTCATGAACTTCTCAGCCTGCCCCGCGACCTCTTAGAACAAAATACAACAACGCACGGAAGCGAATTCTACTCATTGGTAACTCATTCGTAGCGCCCAAAACAACCAACAAGCGAAAATTGCGAAATGCAGCGATGAATCCGTATCTCAGAGCCGGATTAAAGCGATATTTCTCCCACGCGTGCCTCGATCATCGACATCGCACACTGCATACAGAAGATGGCACAAAGGTGGTAAGACACTGACAACATGACAAATGCCGGATCAGCCGGCGGGTGGAGGATCGATGCAAACCTATCAACATTACATTAACGGCGCATATGTCGATCCGGCCCAGGGCCAGTGGTTCGACAGCCATGACCCTTATCGCGGCGAGGTCTGGGCCCAGATGCCGCGCGGAACTGCGGCGGATGTCGACGCGGCGGTTGCGGCGGCCAAGGCAGCACTGGACGGTCCTTATGGCGATCTGACGGCGTCTGCGCGCGGCAAGCTGATGCGGCGGCTTGGCGATCTGGTGGCCGAGAACGCCGACCGGCTGGCCGAAATCGAAGTGCGCGACAATGGCAAGCTGTTGTCCGAGATGGCCGGGCAGATGAGGTACCATCCGGAGTGGTGGTACTATTTCGCGGGACTGGCCGACAAGGTTGAAGGGTCGGTCATCCCGATCGACAAGCCGAATCATCTCGCGTTTACCCGGCACGAACCAGTCGGCGTTGTCGGCGCTATCACAGCCTGGAATTCACCCCTTCTGTTCGTTGCCTGGAAATGCGCGCCCGCCATCGCGGCGGGCTGCACGGTCGTGATCAAACCTTCGGAATTCACCTCGGCCTCGACGTTGGAGTACGCCGCCCTGGTCAAGGAGGCCGGATTTCCGGACGGCGTCTTCAATGTCGTCGCCGGGATGGGAGCCGAGGCAGGTGCTGCGTTGGTCGATCACCCTGACGTCGCCAAGATCACCTTCACCGGGTCGGACAAGACCGGCGCGATGATCTATTCGCAGGCGGCGAAGCACATCAAACGCGTCAGCCTTGAGTTGGGTGGCAAGTCGCCCAACGTGATCTTCGACGACGCCAATCTGGACGCGGCCTGCGCGGGTGCCGTCTCGGGCATCTTTGCGGCCACCGGCCAGACCTGCATCGCTGGCTCTCGTCTGTTGGTGCAGAATTCGGTCCGTGACGCGGTCGAGGCCAAGATGGTCGAGATTGCCCGCACGGCCAAGATCGGCGACCCAATGAAGGCCGAGACCAATATCGGCCCCGTCACGACGGCACCGCAATACGCCAAGATCCGCGAGTATATCGGCGTTGCCGAAAGCGAAGGCGCCAAGCTGCTGTTCGGCGGCGGCACGCCGCAGGGTCCCGAGATCCAGGGCGGTCAGTTCGTCGAGCCGACCATCTTCACCGGCGTGCTCAATTCAATGCGCATCGCGCAGGAGGAGGTCTTCGGCCCGGTCCTGTCGATCATCGGGTTCGAGGACGAGGACGAAGCCGTCGAGATCGGCAATGACATCGCATTCGGGTTGGCTGCCGGGGTCTGGACCCAGAACATCGGCCGCGCCGTGCGGATGTCCGAGCGCCTGAAAGCGGGCACTGTCTGGGTCAACACCTACCGCGCCGTGAGCTACATGATGCCGTTCGGCGGGGTGAAGCGCTCGGGGATCGGCCGCGAGAGCGGGGTCGAGGCGATCCGCGAGTATCTCTCGACCAAGTCGGTCTGGATCAACACCTCTGACGAGGCACCCGGCAACCCGTTCGTGATGCGGTAGGGTGAGCGCTTTCCAAACGGAAGGCACCGATCTGACGAAGTGACAGGGCGGGTGGCGCGATACCGGGGGCACCCGCACAAAAATATGAATCTTTTTCATATTGATTTTAAATTTTAATTTGATATTTATGAATGATCGCCCGAAGCTGATTGGCCTGGGCGAGCGAAGGTCCGTCCTGCCTGTTGATGAGACAGAACCGAAGGCATTCAACGAGAAGTCAAATTTAGATCAAAGATGAAATCATGCCCGACCCATCAACGATCACAGTGTTTATCTGCGGAACAGCCGTCAACCTCAGTAAAAGCCTTACTTCAGAATTTGCAGTACCTTATTTGGCAAAGCTCTGCGTCGGCCATCATTTTGCACTAGATGGGATCGGCAGCAACAAGAACAATGATAACCGATATGTAAGAGATCCTTATGGCTTCTTTAAACTGGAGCACGGGATCAAGGACGAAATTGACGGGGCCCCGACAGAGTTCGCGATCGACGACCTTGCCAGTGCCCGCGGAACAGGCGCCGACGGCGTGATCCTCAACGCCTTGCGATACATCGACGATCGCTACAAGAGATCGGGCTACGGCCAGGTCAAGCGGATCAACCTAATCGGTTTCAGTCGTGGCGCTGTATGTTGCACGCTGCTTTCTTGGTTGATCTACGGTGTTCTTTCAAAACGCCAGATCCCGTTGCCCGACGTGAACATGTTTCTGTTCGACCCGGTTGCCGGCGGTTTGAACGCTTTCAAAGGACACATGAAGTATCGCGGCACACAGTACCGGACGGACCGCACCCGGCTTCCGCCGAACGTCAAGAATTTCTCTGGCATCATCCAGGCGTTCACGGCGGCTCAGCAGTATCAACTGTTTGGCTGGGCGTTTAACTCGACGATGCCGAAGCCATCGTCATCGAACACGACCTACGACGTGCTGGTCATGCCGGGCGGGCACAGCGCGTCAAGCCTGTACGACGTAAGCGGCACTGGAACACCGCTTGGCATGGTGGGACTGACGTTGGCGCAGGACTTCCTTATGCAGCACAAGACCCACTTTCTGAACGACGTTAGGCTATCGACATGCGACATGGCCGAAGCCTATGCACAGGTGCGCGTCGAGAACGATTTTGCCGACAAGGGTGCGAACGACGCGAACATGACCTTCTTCCAACAGGGCAGATTTCTGCGTTCTGCGGCGCGCCGGACAGCCGTCAATCGTCACCGCAAGATCTCGGATCATCCGTTCTGGGTGAATGTCCACCACAAGCGGTTAATGCAGCAGTTGGACGCGGTCCTGTCGCGGGAGATCGATTGGCTGGCCGTCTCCAAGAGGAAGCAGATCGCGAAGAGCAGCTGGGACAAACTGAACAGAGATCGAAGAATGACGTGGACCGCCGCGGCGCTGAAAAGCATGGGCTTCGCGCCGACCTAACTCAGCACGAAGAAATCCCTCTAAGCCAATAGGCTCTGGTGCTTCTGGCTGAAGACATCGCATCCGAATAAGCGTCGGCGAGTCTCTTTGTAGTGCGGCAACTTAGAGAACCACGCGGAAAAGTCAGTTCTGGTCTGATGGAACCAGTCTTGTAGCAACCGATCAAATTTGTCGTCCGAGCGAAACAAACGATACAGAATGGATGAGCTTGCTCCGCCATCATGTGCCCAACGCATATAGAAGGGTGCAGCAGATGACAGAGATTGAAAAAGCGAACCTCGAAACGACGGCCAGCGTTCGCTCCGTGAAGGTCTTCATCGAAGAACTCAAAGAGTATTTCGCAGGCGTCGATCATGCCGAGGTCGTCGCCATGCTGGAGCATATGCAACAGCTGGCAGAGGCCATCGATCTGGGCCTGGTTACTGATGAAGATCTGTCGATCGACAATGCACTTCTGACCGAGGCGTTGGAGAGCATGTCGGGGTCGAGCGTGTTCGACCATGCGCCTGAAGGGATGTTTGATACCGATACGGATCTGGGGATCTTCACCTTGCCGGAGCCGCAAACGCCCGATGCTGGAGACCCGCTGAGCGGATGGGAAGTCTATGCGCAGGAGACCGACACCGGCGTCACACTTGCCGACATTGGGGTGAAGGCGGCCGGTGGCTTCTTTGCGAAGATGGTTCCGGGGCCGGTTGGCTTCATCGTGTTTCAAGCGGGACCCGTTCTGACAAAGGGTTTCGTCAAGACGTTCGTTCAGCCGCCAGACTGGACGGCTGAAGAAGCAGCAAAGGCCGTCAAGAAAGAGGAAGAAACTGCGCGCGAGAACGGCGAAGGCGACGCAACCGGTCCGACGGAGGCTGGTCAATCGAACGAAGACGGTACGACAACGGGCGGACGCAGCTTGCCAGAACCGGAGGAAGGCGAGGCAACCGGACCAACCGAAGCCGGTCAATCGAACGAAGACGGTACGACGACTGGCGGGCGCAGCTTGCCGGACGACAACACCAGTGAAACGACGATGCCGCAGGATCCCAACATGCCGGAAGGCGGCGCATTCAAGCTGACCGAGGCTCAACGCGCTGCTTTGGAAGCCAAGTCACTTGAACCCGGCGCCGATCCGGAGTTGATCCTGACCGATGGTGACGACCATCTTATTTTTGTTGAATACACCCTTCCGAACGAGACGGATCTGGACCCACTGATCATCCCAGATCCCGAAGCAGATGCCGCGATGATGGCAACTCTGGATGAATCCAGGCTCGACCCGACCTATGGGCTGATCATCAATGAAGAAGCAGCCGGTGATGGTCAGGCGCTTCCAGACCTGTCTGGCAACGATGACACCGTTTTCTTCCTCTAGGCTCTGACAGGATCGAATGCTTGGCGTGTTTTGGCGTTTCGCAGGGGCAGATCACGCGGCGCTTCGCGGGCACTCTCGCGTTCGTCTGAGGCCGGCATCCGGTTGCGATGCCGCGCTTCAAACGCGCTTTCGCAAGCGTGTGCCTACGCCAACAGGCTCCGGTACTTCTGGCTGAAGATCTCACGCCCGATGATGATCTTCATCACCTCTGACGTGCCTGCGTAGATCCGGCTGATCCGGGCGTCGCGGTACATGCGGCAGATCTCGTACTCCTCCATGTAGCCCGCGCCTCCGTGCAGTTGGACGCCGAGGTCGACCATCTTGCCCTCGACTTCGGAGGCCGCCAGCTTGGCCTTCGCACCCATCTCGGCGGTCAGTCGGCCCTGATTGTGCTCGGCCACGCACATGTCGAGATACGCCTGGATCATGTCGATCTCGGTATCCAGCTCAGCCATGCGGAACTGAGTGTTCTGCTGCTCGGAGAGCGGTTTGCCAAAGACGTGGCGCTCGGTGACGTAAGCGCGGGTGATGTCGAAGGCGCGCCGGGCCTGGGCTGCATAGGAGCAGGCGCCGATCAGGCGTTCCTCGGCCAGCCCCTCCATCAGGTAGTAAAAGCCCTTACCCGGCTCGCCGAGCACATTCGCTTTCGGGACCTTGACGTCCTTGAAAAACAGCTCGGCCGTGTCCTGCGCGTCGAGGCCCATTTTCTTGAGGTTGCGCCCGCGCTCAAAACCTTCCATCCCGCGCTCGACCACCAGAAGCACCATGGAATGCTGCGAGTCGGCCCCAGCGAGCTTGGCGGCGACGATGATCAGGTCGGCGTTGATGCCGTTCGAGATATAGGTCTTGGAGCCGTTGAGCAGGAAGTGGTCGCCCTTGTCCTCGGCCCGCGTCGTGGTTCCGGCAACGTCCGAGCCCGCGCCCGGTTCAGTCATCGCGATGGCCAGGATGTGCTCTCCGGTCACGCATTTCGGAAGGAAGCGGTCCTGCTGTTCCACCGATCCGAAGCGCTTGAAGTAAGGACCGACGAGGCGCGCGTGCAGCGTATTGAAGAATTCGCCACAGCCAGCGCGGGATGTTTCCTCGATGATCACCTGCTCGAAGCGGAAATCGTCGTCGCCCAGCCCGCCGTGTTTCTCGTCCGGCCAGATCATCAGCATGCCAAGATCGCCTGCCTTGCGATAGGCGATGCGGTCGACAATCCCGGCCTCGCGCCACGCGGGCATGTGAGGCTGGATTTCTTCCTCGAGGAACCGGCGATAGCTGGAACGGAACAGAGTTTGCTCTTCGGTGAACTGGCGCATGATACTCTCCTTAACGGCCCGGCCAATCTTCCCTATCGCGGCGCGGATGTCTATGAACGGCCCGGTCCACAGGGTGAAATCGGTGGAAAGAGTTCAGGGCGTCGGAGGGGACGTTGGGCGAGAGCGACATTCGCGGTGAGGGCAAGGCCGGACGGATCACGCTGACCCGGCCCGAGGCGCTGAACGCGCTGACCTATGACATGGCGCTGGCGATCGAGCAGGCCGTGGACGATTGGCGCGATGATGCGGTTGTGGCACTGGTGGTGATCGATGCCGAGGGGGACCGGGCGTTTTGTTCCGGTGGCGACATCGCGAAGTTGTACGAGACAGGGCGCGCCGGTGACTTCGCCTGGGGTCAGAAATTCTGGCGTGATGAATATCGGTTGAATGCAAAGCTGGCGCGGTACCCAAAGCCGATCGCAGCGTTCATGCAGGGCTTCACGATGGGCGGAGGTGTCGGGATCTCCTGCCACTCGTCGCACCGGGTCGTCGGCGACAGCAGCCGCATTGCGATGCCGGAGAACGGGATCGGGCTGGTGCCGGACGTCGGCGGCTCGCTGATCCTGGCGAATGCTCCAGACCGGGTGGGCGTTTTCCTGGGCTTGACGGCGACGCGGATGAACGCGGCAGACGCGATCCATGTCGGATTCGCCGATCACTACGTGCCGGAGGCGGCGTGGCCAGAGTTGATCGCAAAACTGCAGCAGACCGGAGATCCCGGCGCCATCACCGATGCGGCTGTCGAGCCGGAGGGCGGTACCATGCCAACCTTGGCGGAGCAGACTGCAAGACTGTTTCAGGGCGGATCGCTGGCAGACATACGTGTGGCGTTGGAGGCAGACGCCTCCGACTTTGCAACCGATGCTCTGAAGAAGATGTCGCGCAACTCGCCGCTCTCGATGGCGGTGTTCGTCGCGATGATGCAGGCGTTGGCAGGCCGCGAGATCGAGGATGCTCTGGAGATGGAGTACCGCTATGTCAGCCGATCCATGGAGTACGGAGACTTCCTGGAAGGCATTCGCGCGCAGATCATCGACAAGGACCGCAATCCGACCTGGCAACACACCTGGCCGGGTGAAGTTCCGCAGGCCGATGTCGATCGGATGCTGGCCACGACAGAGTTTTCGTTGCCTCGGAACTGAAGCGGGACCTTCCGTCCACGCCCCGGGTTTTGGACAGTTCGAACAGCGCAGACCGTTGAGTCATGTGCCAAACACGCGGCGTTTCCACACTGTGGAATAGGCCTATCTGTTTGTTCTTACTCGATATTCTCTTCCAAACATGGTCTTCGATAACGAATATCGAAGGCGCATGTTGTTTTTCTTATCGAACGTTTTATCTTCGTAAATGAAGTTTGGACGGCTGCCCATGCACCTGTGCCAAGTCAAGATCACGCGAAAACCAGAGCGATCAGGAGAGCAGCAAATGCCGAAACCCAACACGAAGTTCGAACTGAATGTCGAAGATGTCGACGTCATCGAGACCGCTTTGCGCGGTGTGTTGCAGACCAAAGAGATCGCAGACCTGGACGAACAGACGGTGACAGAGCTTTTGGGCCGCCTGCACAACCAGAAGGTTTTCTATCGCCCCCAATCGGGCGTTTATGTCGGCGGTTGACGGTCAGGTATCCCGGCCACGTTCCGCACTCACATCGGGTTTGGGCCGTCCCAAACCCGAATGATTTTACTCCGCAGCACGCAGTGGAATGCCTTCAGCTTCGGCCTCCGCGTCCTGATCAAACTCAAAGGCTTCGAGCCGTCGCGCTCTGGTTCCGGCCTTGCCCGCCGAGATCTTGATCTCGTCAATATCCTTCGCAGCCTGCCCGAAATGTTTGTCGAGGTTGCCAACCCGGTCGGTCAGACGATCGACATCCTTGTAGAGCAGCGTCAACTCGCGCCGGATCGCGCCCGCCTGCTCCCGCATCCTCGCATCTTTCAGGATCGCCCGCATCGTGTTCAGCACGGCCATCATCGTTGTCGGAGACACGATGAAGACACGCGCTTCGAAGCTTTGCCGCACAACGTCGCCGAAGTTCGCGTGCAGTTCGGCATAGACGGCCTCGGACGGTAGAAACATCAAGGCGCTGTCCGCGGTCTCGCCGTCCAGAATGTACTTGTCGGCGATCGCCTTCACATGATGCAACACGGCTGTTCTGAACTGGCGCGCGGCCTGTGTCCGGGCACTCTCCGTATCTGCTGCAATGAGCGCCTCATAGGCTTCCAGCGGGAACTTCGCATCGATCACGATTGAACCGGGCGGGTTCGGCAGGTGCACGAGACAATCCGCGCGCTTGTTGTTCGAGAGCGTCGCCTGCCAGGTGAAAGCGTCCGGCGGCAGTGCTTTCGAGACGATATCGTTCAGCTGGATCTCGCCAAACGCACCGCGCGTCTGCTTGTTCGACAGGATGTCCTGCAGGCCCAGCACATCGCCCGAGAGTTTTTCGATCTTGGTCTGCGCCTTGTCGATCGCCTCCAGCCGCTGCTGAAGTTCGCCCAGCGAGCGCGCGGTCCGGGTGGCGGTACCATGGAGCGACTCCCCCATCGCACGCTGGACTTCCTCCAGCCGACGCTCGACCGATTCCATGATGCGTGCCTGTGCTTGCACCTGATGTTCGGAGACCATTTTCAGACCGCCCGCAAGCTGGTTCTGGCCTTGATCGAGCCCGCGCACGGCATCGCTCAGCGTCCCCAAGTGCTGTGCCAACGGTTCGGCTGCATCGGCGGACCGACGCGCGGCCCGGATTGCCCAGATCAACAACACCAGCAGAAGAACCGCAACTGCAACAGCGACGATCGCTGCGATCACCAACGGATTGGACCAGTCGATCATCGGCCCGGTCATCAGCGGCGCCCGAACAGCTTCTCGATGTCGTCGAGCCCCAGGCGCACCCAGGTCGGGCGGCCGTGGTTGCATGTGTTCGAGTTCGGCGTTGCCTCCATCTCGCGCAGCAAGGCGTTCATCTCGGGCGCTGCCATGCGGCGGCCAGACCGGACGGAGCCGTGGCACGACATCCGGCTGAGGATCGCATCGATGCGGGCGCGGACCTGATCGGTCGTCCCGAGATCGGCAATTTCGTCCGCCACATCGCGCATCAGCGCTCCGGGGTCTGTCTGGCCGAGGATCGCAGGCACTTCACGCACTGCGATAGCACCCGGGCCGAACGGTTCGATCCCAAGGCCGAGATCGGCCAACGCATCAGCGTGTTCCAGCACCCGGTCGGCATCGGTACCAAGCTCGACGACCTCCGGGATCAACAAGCCTTGCCGGGCGATCCCGGTCTCTGCCTGCTGAGCCTTCAGCCGTTCATAGACCAGACGCTCATGCGCCGCGTGCTGATCGACAAGAACCACACCATCCGTGGTCTGCGCGACGATGTAGGTCTCGTGCAGCTGCGCGCGCGCCACGCCCAATGGTAGATCCAGCGCGTCAGGGTCCGGATCAGTTTGGTATGCCTCCGGCGCTTCGGCAAACCCGGACGTCGGCGCCGGTTCTTCGACCCTGGCAGACGCCCAGCCGGGATGCGCACATCCGGCTGGGGCCTGGGCAGCCAGTGCTGCCTGAACGGCCGCGCCCGAGGGACGTTGGGGCGGCCGAACTTGCCAGTGACGCGGTGTGTCGGGGGCCTTGAACGCCCCAAGCGCCGCGTCGGAAATCGTTGATGTCGATCGGTGCCCCGCCTCGGCCAGCGCATGGCGGATCGCTGAAATGATCAGCCCCCGCACCAATCCTGGTTCGCGAAACCGCACCTCGGCCTTCGCAGGATGCACGTTGACGTCCACGCGTTCCGGCGGGCACGTCACATGCAGCGCCACTGCAGGATGACGGTCGCGGCTGAGCACGTCGGCGTAGGCTGCACGCACGGCACCCAGCAACAGCTTGTCGCGGACAGGTCTGCCGTTCACGCACAAGTGCAATGCGACGGCTGCTCCGCGTGAGAACGTCGGTAACGTGGCGTGACCCGCCAATCCGATCCCATCGCGCTCGGCATCGATCAGGACGGAATTCGCAGCAAACTCGTGTCCCAGAATGTCAGAGGCGCGCGCCAATCGGCTGTCGAACAGATCGCCGCTGCTGGCGTTCACGCGAAATAGCTGTCGCGGCGTCCCACCATTCTGATCGGTGAGCGTGAAGGAAATCTCGGGTTCAGCCATCGCGAGGCGCCGCAAGACGTCGCCAATTGCCTGGGTCTCGGCGCGGTCGGTGCGGAGGAACTTCAGCCGCGCCGGGGTGGCATAGAACAGATCGCGGACGTCGACCGTTGTCCCGGCGCCATGCGCTGCCGGGTGCGGTGCGCCGATCTCTCCCGCAACAGCCGTGATTTCCCACGCGTCGGAACCCGCCACACGGCTGGTCAGCGTCAGCCGCGCGACCGAGGCAATCGACGGCAGGGCCTCTCCGCGAAACCCGAAGTGGCGGATGTTCACCAGATCTTCGCCGTCCAGCTTGGACGTCGCATGCCGCTCCAGCGCCAATGCCAGATCACTTTCTTCGATCCCGCAACCGTCATCGGCAACTCTGATCAAGGTCTTGCCACCCTCGGCGATCGTCACATCGATCCGCGTCGCACCTGCATCAATTGCGTTCTCGACCAGTTCTGTCCCTGCGCCTCGGTCTGGCCCTGTCCATTGCGCATCTGCTCGGCAAGGGCCTGCGCACCCTCGTTCATCTGGTCGAGCGCATCCATCTGGTCGCGCACGGCGTCGGAATTCGATCCCTGCTGCAGGTCATCGCGTGCATCCCCCATGGACCGCGCGGCTTCGTCCAGTGCACGGGCCGCATCGTCCGAGCCGACACCGCGCGACAGAGCTTCCAACTGGCGCCGCAGCGCTTCCTGCTGATCGGCGAGGTTGCCTCCGCCACCTTGACCGCCTTGCATCTCGCCAGGCTGCATGCCTTCGCCACGCTCGCCCTCTCCGCCTTGCTGACCGCCCTGGCCATGCTCATCGCCACGGCCCTGGCCATCGCCGAACCCTGGTTCTTCCTGGCCTTCGCCCTGCTGGCCTTGCTGTGGAGCACGGCCCAGCTGTTGTTCGCGCCGGCGCTGGCGCAATTCGTCGAAGGTCTGGTCCGAAAGATCGCGCTGGCGCTGGATCATCTCCTGCAGTTCCTGCATCGCCTGCTCGCCGGGGCCCATCTGCTGTTGCTGCCCCTGCATGGCTTGCATGTTCTCGAGCATCTGTTGAAGCTGCGACAGCATCTCGCGCGCCTGATCGCGCAGCCCTTGTTCCGCCTGTTCCATCATCTGGTCCAGCATGTCGTTCAGATCCTGCTGGGTCATCTGCTGGTTCGGCATCTGTTGCTGCTGGGCCTGCGCGTTTGGATCGCGCTGCGCCTGCTGGGCGAGCTGCTGAAGGTAGTCGTTCATCGCGGCGCGCATTTCTTCCATGGCGCGGCGGATGTCTTCCTCGGAGCCGGATTCCAAGGCCTCGCGCAGCGCCTCCTGCGCCTGCCGCAAACGCTCCAGCGCGTTGGACAGATCTCCGTCCTCCAGCGCCAGGGCCGCCTGCCAAAGGAACTCGATCACGTCCGGGGCCGCGTCCGGCACGGTCTCGGTGCCGATAGACCCTGCCAGTCGACGGATCGCGATCCGGACGGGTAGGTAGATCGACATGTCGTCGAAGATCTCTTCAGGGCGTCGCGTCACGGCCTGAAGCACATCAAGCACCCGTGTCGCCTCGCCATAGTCCAGCGCCAGTTCGCGGCGCTGTTCGACCAATGCCTTGGCCAGCGGGTTGTTGAAGATCCGCGCTGGCAGCGTGATCTCTCGTGGCTCGGTCGTACCAATCTGTCCGGCACCATCCTCAGCCTTGAGCTGAAGCGTCAGCTTTGCTCCGGCCCAGGGGTGTGCTGTGAAATCACGAATCGCCAGATCCTCGACCTCTCGCAGATCGCCGGTGATCGGCAGCGGCAAGCCGAAATTGATCACATCCAGCGGCAATCCTTTCGCATTCTCCGGGTCGTGGTCTTCCGGCGCGATCTCCGCCCAAGCCGACGAGATCCCGTAATCGTCCGAGGCCGAATAGGCCAGTTCGAGCGCTCGCGTCACGGTCGCGCCCGGTTCGCCAACAACCTCGATTTCGGGCTCATGATCGGGGAGCATCTCGATCGACCAGCGGCCCAGTTCCTCTTCACCCAGAGTGACAATCAGTTCGCCCGAGCTGGAGACGACACCCTGCACTTCGGCCAAACCACCGCCGAGCATCGTGAAGTCGCCGAGGCCTGCTGCCTCACCACCCGATAGAACCGGAAGCGCATCGGCATCCGTTACACGGATGATCAGATCCGACCCTTCCGGCAGCAGCACCGGTTCAGCGGCAGCGGCGCCGTCGGCGGATGCCGTTTGGGTGAGATTGTCGAGATAGACGGTCGAGAGGCCGGTATAGGCGGGCGGCGTCGCCCATGCCTCGATAAACGGATCGCGTTCGGCGAACACGGACGCCGGGACCTCTTTCAACGGCGCCGGGTTTGCCGCATCCGCAACACGACTGCTGATGTCACCACCAGACGCAATCAGCGCCGCAACCAGCAACGCTGGCGCTGCGAGCCGCAAGGCCCAGGTATCGAACTGCGCCAGACGAAGATCGGGCATCCGGGCCCGCAGGGCGACTGCCGCCGCCTTGGCCCGATCGATATGAACCTTCCAGATCGACTCCGATGCCTGGTCGCCCTGTCCGACGACCAGATCCTCGCGCAGTGTCGCAAGCGGACGGCGCGGGTCGTCTTCGTCCAGGCGGGCATCTACCGCTTCGGCATCAGGCTGACGAAAACGCATTCCGGAAAGGATCAGTGCTGCCGCGATTGCCAGCCCGAGAACAGCCAGCGCAATACGGTGGCCAAGCGGACCGAACGCATTGAACACGCCGAGAAGCGCGAGGCTGAACCCCAGGCAGATCACCACGAGGATCGGCCATCCAGCGCGCGCAATCCTCTCGGCAAACAATGCCCAGCGGGTCAGTTTGCGCTGCCGTTGCAGTACCCGCATCTCGTTCCCCCGAAGCCCCCCGTCCGTGAAGATCGACATCGCACTCCTTTCGGGCGTCAGACTACGATTCGCTGACGCTTTCGCTCAACCATGTCGGGACCGTATCACGGTCGATCATCTCTGCATATGTGGGGCGGTCGCGGATCACTGCAAACTGATCGCCTTTGACAAGGACCTCGGGCACCATCGGACGGGCATTGTATTCGGAAGACATGACCGCGCCGTAAGCGCCCGCCGACCGGAAAACCGCCAGATCGCCCGCTGCCATATGCGGCAAGGTGCGCTGCTTGGCGAACGTGTCGCCGGATTCGCACACGGGGCCGACAACGTCGACCGGCCCGATCCGCGTCCCCGAGGCAGGCTCGACCACCGGGACGATATCATGCCACGCGTCGTACATTGCCGGTCGGATCAGGTCGTTCATCGCCGCATCCAGGATCAGGAAGTCACGGTCTTCGCCCTGCTTGCGGTAGATCACCGAGGCCAGCAGAATGCCCGCGTTCCCGGCGATCAGGCGGCCCGGCTCGATCTCGATCTCGCAGCCCAGGTCGCCGACCGTCTCTCGGATCACCTGACCATAATCGAACGGCAGCGGCGGGCGTTCGTTCGAATGCTGGTAGGGAATCCCAAGCCCACCACCAAGATCGAGCCTGCGGATGTCATGCCCATCGGCGCGCAGATCCTTCGTCAGTTCGGCCACCAACAGGAATGCGTTGCGGTAGGGTTCCAGATCTGTGAGTTGCGAGCCGATGTGCACATCGACCCCAACCACATCGATCCCGGGCAGAGATGCCGCTAGGCCATACACCTCGCGCGCCTTCGAGATCGGAATGCCGAACTTGTTGTCGGATTTTCCGGTCGCGATCTTGGCGTGTGTCTTCGCATCGACATCCGGGTTGACGCGGATCGCGATGCGCGCAGTCCGGCCCATCTGGTCCGCCATGGCAGAGAGAACGTCGAGTTCCGGCTCACTCTCGACATTGAACTGCCGGATATCGTGTTCCAACGCATGACGGATCTCGGTGGCCGTCTTGCCGACGCCTGAGAAGACGATCTTCTCGCCCGGCACGCCCGCCGCCAGCGCCCGGCGCAGTTCACCTTCGGAGACCACATCCATCCCGGCACCGAGGTTTGCGAGTGTCTTGATCACCGCCTGGTTGCCGTTCGCCTTCATGGCATAGCAGATCAGATGGTCCATCCCGGCCAGCGCTTCCTGGAAGACCCGGTAGTGCCGTTCGAGCGTCGATGTAGAATATACATAGACCGGTGTCCCGACCGCCTCGGCGATTTCGGTCAGGGGCACGTCCTCGGCGTGAAGCACGCCGTCACGATACGTAAAGTGGTCCATTAAACGCTCCGTCGGGCAGCAGACGCACCGCCTTATCCAATTGACGCAGGTGTTGGAACCCTGTCGTCCGTCAGGAAAAGTGTCGGTGCAGCGGCCGCAGTCGGAGGTAGAGATAGAATGGCAGGCCGACGCCGACACCAAAGATCAGTGTGATTGGCACGCAGATCAGCGAAAGCCAATCGCGGCGCAGAACGGCTTCGCCGATGATGAAGATGATTGTCGCTGCCGAGGCGATCAGAATCGAGCCCACAAGGCCGGTCGCCGGTTCCGTGATCGTGACCTCTGCAACCAGGCGTTCCCAGTCGAACCCGTGCTGACGGACCCACAGCACGTAGCGGCGCACAGGAAAGGCAAGCGCCAGCAGCGTGAGACCAAGAAAGCTGAGGCGCGTGAAGTCCATGTATCCTCGCGCAGGGCGGTTGCGGCCTTACCCTACAATCACTCGGTTTTTTCTTTCTTAGCTTCGGCCTCGACCTCGCTCGGCGGTTTTGGTGCGCCTTTTTTGCCGCAAGCAGCCAACGGTAGCGCGAGTGCGGCGAGCCCCAGGACGGTCCAGCGCAGGATTGTCATCGGATCTCTCCCAACCTGTCTTTCCAAGCGGCGATCTGCTCGCGCACACGCACCGGTGCGGTTCCACCAAAGGACGTGCGGCTCGCAACGGATGCCTCGACCGTCAGCACCGAGAAGACATCATCGGTGATGCGCGGTTCGACCGAGTTCATGTCGGCCAGCGACAGGTCCGGCAGGTCGCAGCCCTTGTCTTCGGCCAGCTTGACCAGCGATCCCGTCACATGATGCGCATCCCGGAACGGCATGCCCAACACACGCACCAGCCAGTCGGCCAGATCTGTTGCGGTCGAGAAGCCCTGCCCTGCGGCATTGCGCAACGAGTCGGGGTTTGGCTTGAGATCGCGGACCATCCCCTCCATCGCTGCGAGCATCAGCTGGATGGTGTCGGCGGCGTCGAAGGTCGCCTCCTTGTCCTCCTGCATGTCCTTGGCATAGGCGAGGCTCAGACCCTTCATCACCGTAATCAGTCCGACGAAATGGCCGACCACGCGGCCGATCTTGCCGCGGATCAGTTCGGCGGCATCCGGGTTCTTCTTCTGCGGCATGATTGAGGAGCCAGTCGTGAACGAATCCGACAGAGTCACGAACCGGAACTGCGCCGAGGACCAGATGATCAGCTCCTCGGCGAAGCGAGAGAGATGCATCGCACAGATTGACGCGGCAGCCATGAACTCCAGCTCGAAATCCTTGTCGCTGACCGCATCCAGCGAGTTGCGCATCGGCCGGTCAAAGCCAAGGGCTTGGGCGGTCATATTCCGGTCCAGCGGAAACGATGTTCCGGCCAAAGCCGCACAGCCCAATGGAGATTCGTTCATCCGCGCGCGAGCATCCCGGAAACGGCCGCGGTCGCGGTCGAGCATCTCGGCATAGGCCAGCATATGGTGACCCCAGGTGACTGGCTGGGCGGTCTGCAGATGAGTGAAGCCGGGCATCACCATGTCGGCCCCGGCCTCGGCCTGCGCGACGAAGGCACCGATTAACCGTCCAAGCGCGGCGTCGATCTCGTCGCAACGGGCACGCACCCACATACGGACGTCAACCGCCGCCTGATCGTTGCGCGAGCGGCCCGTATGCAGCCGGGCGCCCGCATCGCCCGCGATCTCGCGCAGCCGTGCCTCGACATTCATGTGGATGTCTTCGAGCGCGCGCGAAAACTGGAATTCGCCGCGTTCGATCTCGCCCCAGATCTGATCCAGGCCCGCGTCAATCGCGACCTGATCTTCCTGATTGATGATGCCCTGGCGCGCCAGCATGGCCGCATGCGCGCGGGATCCGGCGATGTCTTCGGCCGCCATGCGCTTGTCGAAATCGATGCTGGCGTTGATCGCTTCCATCACCGCCGACGGGCCCGCCGCGAAGCGACCTCCCCACATTGTGTTCGCATCCGGCTTTTCACCGACCGCGTTCTGCGTATCTTCTACCATTGAACAGCCTGTCACCGGGAGAGCTACCTATGCGAGACACATTGCGCCTCGGCCTCAGCGCGCTGCTATACGGCGTGATTGCGTTCGGAGCAAACTCCGTCGCGGCCGAGGGCCTTTCGAGCGATCAGCGCGCGGCACTGATGGAGATGCGCGAAGGCGACATGCAGAAGCTGGTCTTTCACAAGGAAGCCCGCCCGGCGATATCCGAAGTGTTCCGGGATCAGTACGGGAACGAGGTCACCTTGCAGGACTACGAAGGCAAGGTCGTGGTGCTGAACTTCTGGGCGACGTGGTGTCCGCCCTGCCGGGCAGAGATGCCATCGATCGACCGTCTTTCCGCAGATATGGCAGGCCCGGATGTCGAGGTGCTGGCGCTCTCGACCGACCGGTTCGATGTCGAGCGCGTGGTCGCTTTCTTCGATGAGATCGAAGTCGAGACACTGCGCGTGCTGCAGGACCGGCGTGGCAAGGTCGCACGCAAGGCGGGCGTGCTTGGGTTGCCGGTGACTGTTATTCTGGATCGGGAAGGCCGCGAGATTGCCCGGCTGCAGGGCGAGGCCGAATGGGACAGCCCCGAGGTCAAGGCAATCCTGACGCGCATTGTCGAGATGACCGCTCCCCGCGCCTGACGCTGAAAGCGATTCAGGCGGCGCGCAACGACGCCGCCTTTTGCACCACGTTGCGCACGTCAGAATGGATCAGATCATCGTAGCGGAAGTCTTCGGCCAGCGTCGGCGCGGCGACCCCGCTGACGAACTTCATTTGCCAGAGTGGCATCGCCCGGCTCTCGATCTCACGCCTGACCAGACACTTGATATCAGTGTGCCGCGGATCCTGTGAGATGGTCTCGAACAGGCGATCGACCTCGTCAGCCTCGCCCTCGAGAATCTGAAAGAACGTGTCATGATCGTGATAGAGCGCGCCGGTGATCAGCGTTGCCTTGTTATTGGTCTGCGAGACAATCCGCAGCTTTTCGATCTCGCCAAGATCGCCGTTCACGAGCGATCGGCTGGCATAGGAAATGGTTATCAGCATCGTCTCCCCGCTTTTTCCCACACACCATTCATAGCACAGACTTTCGATCGGGATCGAGAGCCGACCCGGACACAGGCCGGGTTGCCGCAAAGATCACGGTGACGCAAATTTCCGGTGCCGCGCAGTCTGACGGTTGAACCTTGCGCGGGATGGGATAGGGTCGCGTGGAACGACACTCATGTGTCAGAAGGGGGGAGCAGAACCAGCCATGCGCATCGCATTGATTGTTCTGACCCTTTTCGCCTACTGGCTTGCGCTGTCCGGGCACTATCAGTGGTGGCTGGTTGCCTTCGGCGCCGTGCTTTCGGTTCTGGTCGTGGTCTTCTGCCTCTCCAAACGGGTGACGGATGTCGAGGGCTTTCCGATCGGTCTGATCCCGCGGGGAATCGTGTACTGGCCATGGCTGCTCTGGCAGATCCTGATGTCCGGGCTGCGCGTGACGCGTTTGATCCTGTCTCCATCCCTGCCGATTTCACCAACTTTGGTCAAAGTGGCGGCCAAGGAAGAGACCGCTGTCGGGCTGGTGACCTACGCGAACTCGATCACGCTGACGCCGGGGACAATCTCGATCGAAGCCTCGGAACGCGGGCGCTGCATCTGGGTCCACGCGATCGAAAAGGAAGGTGCCGACGGTTTTGCCGATGACGAGATGAACGATCGCGTTGCCTGGTTCGAGAAGGGCAGAGCCTGATGTTCACAGTTGCCATCATTGCGGTTCTCGCGTCGATGTCGCTGGCGGTTGCGCGGGCGCTGCTTGGTCCGACTGCATTCGACCGGCTGCTGGCGGCGAACTCGATCGGCACGCTCGCGATCATGCTTTTGGCATTGTTCGGGTTCCTCACGGAACGCCCCGAGTTCCTGGACCTCGGCATCACCTATGCCTTGCTCAACATGACTGGCACATTGGCCGTCCTGAAATTCTTCCGCTATGGCGCGCTCGGCTACGATCATGCGGATGGCGATACCGAGGGCAAGGGATGAGCGTGATCCTGGACGTCCTGGGCTGGGTGCTGCTGTGCGCGGGCGGTTTTTTTTGCCTGATCGGCGCAATCGGTCTGAACCGGATGCCGGATGTCTTCACGCGGATGCACGCCACATCGGTCAGCGATACGCTTGGCGTCGGATTTCTGGTGGTGGGGATGGCGGTACAGACAACAGACTGGACCGTCTGGGTCCGGCTCGCGATCATCGTGATCGTGCTTTATATCACCGGAGCCGTCGCCAGCCATGCCCTGGCCCGCGCGGCGTTGCACGACGGCGAGAAGCCGCTGCTGGCCAATGCTGAAGGCGCGCTCGTGAAGACCGGGTGCGAAGAGCTATATCCCGAGCTCGGCGTTCGTATCGCGACACCGCTGACGTCCGAACAGGTTCGCCAGTCGGTCCCGTCAGATGAGGAGACCGCGCCATCGAACTCCTGATCAACATGGTGCTGCTAACGTTGCTGGCCGCGATCACGGTCGGCATCATTCGGACGCGCAACCTGTTTGCGGTCGTGGTTCTGTCGGGTGCGTACTCGTTTCTGATGGCCTCGGTCATGATCATTCTGGATGCGGTGGACGTGGCTATGACCGAAGCCTCGGTCGGTGCGGGCATCTCGACCGTTCTGGTGCTTGGCGCTTTGTACCTGACAAAGATCCACGAGGACCCGCCGAGGTTTTCCGCGGCGATCCCATTGATCGTTTGCGTCGCGACGGGCGCGATGCTGATCTATGGCACCTGGGATCTGCCGCCGTTTGGCACGGCCGATCAGCCGGTCAACATTCATGTCGGTGCGCACTATATCGCGGAGAGCGCGCGCGAGACGGACATTCCGAACATCGTCACGGCGGTTCTGGCGAGCTATCGCGGCTTCGATACGCTGGGCGAGGTGACGGTCGTCTTCACCGCGGGGATCGGCGTTCTGTTGCTGCTCAAGCGCTGGGGCGACGCATGATCCTGGACGTCATCCTGCGGGTCGCCGCCAAGATGTTCATCCCGTTCATCCTGATGTTTGGGCTGTATGTGCAACTGCACGGCGATTTCGGTCCCGGCGGCGGGTTTCAGGCCGGGGTCATCATTGCAGCCGCCGTGATCCTGTATGCCATCGTCTTTGGGAAAGATGCAGCCACCCGCGTGGTCCCGAAATGGGCCGTCGAGCAGATGGTTCCGCTGGGTGTGCTGATCTTCGCAGGCGTCGGCGTCTGGTCAATGATCAATGGCGGTGAATACCTGAACTACAACGTGTTGCTGCACGCAGGCGAGCCGATCGGCACCTATGATGCTGTCCACGGACAGCACTGGGGCGTGTTTCTGGTCGAGATCGGCGTTTTGGTGACCGTGACCGGAACGATGCTGACGATCTTCTACAGCTTCACGGGCCGGGGACGCCCCCAATGAACCAGGACGTCGTGACCGAGCTTGCCGACCGCCCGCTGCTCGAGGCCATTGCAACGAGCTACAACTACTGGATCACGATCTTCCTGATGGTCTCGGGGCTCTACATCGTCGTCGCCCGGTCGAACATGATCAAGTCGCTGGTTGGGCTGGGAATTTTCCAGACGTCAGTCTATCTGCTGTACCTCTCGCCCGGCAAGATCCTGGGCGGGACGGCACCGATCCTGACCGAAGGCGCACAGATCTATTCGAACCCTCTGCCGCATGTGCTGATCCTGACGGCCATCGTTGTCGGTGTCGCGACACTGGCGCTGGGCCTGGCACTGACCGTCCGCGTGCACGAAGCCTACGGGACGATCGAAGAAGACGAGATCACCCTGATTGTCGACCGCGAGGATTACGCCGAAGCGGGTGAAGACGCGGAGACCACGCCATGACGGAGCGCGTCTGAATGGCGGCAGGACCGGGTTTCGACTTCGCGGCAAACCTGCCCGCGCTGCAGGTCATGGTGCCTCTGATCGGCTCCGTCGTCTGTGCCGTTATCAGGCAGCGCCATCTTTGTGCGGCGATAACCATCCTGTGTTCAGCCGTCATGCCGGTGATTGCCTTCATGATCCTTTGGCAGGTGCAGGCAAGCGGCACGATTTCCTACGCCATGGGCGGATGGGCGCCGCCGATCGGGATCGAGTACCGGATCGATACAATCAACGCCTTTCTGCTGGTGCTGGTGTCACTGATGGGCGCGGTTGTGGCACTCTATGCACCACGATCGGTCGGCAACGAGATCCGGCCCGAGAAGCAGGGCTGGTACTATTCGATGTACCTGATGTGCCTGGCCGGTCTGCTGGGCATGGCAATCACCGGCGATGCTTTCAACGTGTTCGTGTTCATGGAGATCAGTTCGCTGGCGATGTACACGCTGATCGCGCTGGGTTCTGAACGCCGGGCGCTGGTCGCGGCATTCCAGTACCTGATCATTGGCACCATCGGCGCGAGCTTCTACGTGATCGGGGCCGGCCTTTTGTTCCTGGTGACAGGCTCGCTGAACCTCTGGGACATCGCACAGCGCCTGCCAGAGGTTGAAAACCTGCGCTCGGTCGTTGCCGGTCTGGCGTTCATCGTCGTGGGCTTCGGGCTGAAGCTGGCGATGTTCCCGATGCACCTCTGGCTGCCGAACGCTTATGCTTTTGCGCCCACGGTCGCGACGGCCTTCATCGCCTCGACGGCGACCAAGGTCGCGATCTACCTGCTGTTGCGGTTCGCGTTCTCGGTCTTCGGGGTCGACTATCTGACCGAGCACGCGCCCGGCGGCGAGGTGTTCCTGGTCCTGGCAGCGCTCGCGATGCTTGTCTGTTCCGTCAGTGCGATCTTCCAGATCAACATCAAGCGGATGTTGGCCTATTCGTCGGTCGCGCAGGTCGGATACATGCTGGCCGGGATCGCGATCGCCACCGATATCGGCCTGACGGGCAGCATCAGCCACATGTTCAACCACGCGATCGTAAAGGCCTGTCTGTTCCTGGCGGTCGGCTGCATCTTTTTCTCGACCGGCGTGACGCGGATCGAGAACATGGCAGGGATCGGACGAACCATGCCGCTGACCATGGCGGCGTTCGTGATCGCCGGGCTGGGCCTGATCGGCGTGCCCGGGACGGCCGGCTTCGTGTCGAAGTGGTACCTGGTGCAAGCAGCAGCGGATGTCGGCAACTGGCTGATCATCGCGGTGATCATGGTCTCGTCGGTGCTGGCGGTGATCTATCTCGGCCGGGTGGTCGAGATTGCCTGGTTTCGCGAACCCAAATCCGCCGTGGTGCGCAAGCCGCCGGTCGAGATGATGGCAATGACCTGGGTGCTGGCCTTGGCAACGATCTGGTTTGGTGTGCAAACCGATCTGTCCGCCGGTGTGCCGACGATTGCCGCAGCCGAACTGCTTGCGGGATGGGCAGAGTGATGTCGATGCCCGAGCCCTTCGTGTTCGTCGCTCAAATGGGGCGAACAGTGTTGCGCTTTCCGCAAGCGGTCGCGGCACCGGCGGAGACACCGTCATGACCGGCGAGGGTCTCATTCAGCTTGCGTTGGCGATCCCGACACTGGGCGCTGTCGGGATTGCGCTGACCGGCTTCAATCGCAATGTCCGCGAGGCCGTCACGCTGGTCACCGCCTCGGCGCTGTTTGTGGTCGTGGTCCTGAACCTGCTGCCGATGGTGATGGCGGGTGAGCGCCCGGCATGGACTGCTCTGACGGCGTTCGGGGCCATCGACCTCGCGTTCGAGATCGAGCCCCTCGGAATGCTGTTCGCCTGCATCGCCTCGACTCTGTGGATCGTCAACTCGATCTACTCGATTGGCTATATGCGCGGGAACAACGAACCACGTCAGACGCCGTTCTACACCTGCTTCGCCATCGCGATTGCCGGCGCCATCGGGATCGCGTTCTCGGCCAACCTGTTCACGCTGTTCCTGTTCTACGAGATCCTGACGATCAGCACCTATCCGCTGGTCACGCACAAAGGGAACGAGGACGCCCGGCTCAAAGGCCGCGTCTACATCATGTTGTTGATGGGCACCTCGATCGGATTGCTTCTGCCGGCGATCATCTGGACCTTCGCCGCCGCGGGGAGCACGGATTTCACGGCTGGCGGCATACTGGCCGGGGCAGGTCTGTCCGGGGTGATGCTGACGCTGCTCTACACGCTCTACGTCTTCGGGATCGGCAAGGCCGCCGTGATGCCAGTGCATTACTGGCTGCCGGCTGCCATGGTGGCGCCGACGCCGGTCTCGGCGCTGCTCCATGCCGTTGCCGTCGTCAAGGCAGGGGTTTTCTGCGTGGTGAAGATCACGGTCTACATTTTCGGATTGGACGTCCTCAGCACCACGGGCGCGTCCGACCCTATCGCCTATCTGGCGGGGCTGACAGTCGTATTAGCCTCGGTGATCGCGCTGGGTCAGGACAACCTGAAACGGCGCCTCGCCTATTCCACAATCAGCCAATTGTCTTACGTGGTCATGGCCGCGGCCATTGCGACACCGCTCGCGATCATTGGTGCGGCGATGCATATCCTCGCGCACGCAGTCTCGAAGATCACGCTCTTCTTCGCGGCAGGCTCGATCTACACGGCGCACCATCTGACCGAGGTCAGTCAACTCGACGGTCTGGGCCGGAAGATGCCGTTGACCTTCGTGGCCTTCCTGATCGGCACCGTGTCGCTGATCGGGTTGCCACCGTTCATCGGGCTCTGGTCAAAATGGTGGATCGGGATCGGCGCTGCCGATGCGGGGGATTACTGGGCGATCGCCGTTTTGATGATCTCGTCGCTTCTGAAGGTGGTGTATCTGCTGCCCATCGTCTCGCGCGGGTTCTTCCTGCCGCTGCCTGGGCAGGACCCAAACGCGCCGGTTGCTCGGGCCGAGGCACCTATGCCGATCCTGATCGCGCTGACGGTGACGTCGTCGCTGACGGTGCTGCTGTTCTTCATGATAGACCCCGTCGAGGCGCTGCTGCTGCCGATCCTGGAGGTCCCGGATGGCCAATGACCGCCCACCCTTCCAGCCGGATCAGACACCGGACCCGGCCGAGATCCCGCGCAAGGCAGCGGACGAACCGCCCGGTTGGACGGACAATAAGACGACCGTGAAGCTCTTGAACTACGCGCTTTTTGCGTTCGCGATTCTCCTGCTGTTGATCGATCCGCTCGTACACAAACACGGGCCGTTCGAGATCGAACACGTGTGGGGCTTCTACGGTCTCTATCCCCTTGCCGCATGTGTTGCAGTGTTGGTCGTCGCGCGCGTTTTGGGTGCCGTCCTGCGCCGGGCGGAGGACTACTATGACCGGTGACTGGCTCGCCAACTTCCCGCCCGGCCTGATCATGATCCTGGGCGCCGTGCTGGTGCCGTTCCTTCCGGGCCTGTCGCGCAAGATCTGGATGCTGGCCCTGCCGGTCTTGGCGTTCGTTCACCTGCTTGGCCTTGAACAGGGGATGTTGGGGCGCATGGTCCTGTTCGATCTGGAGCTGACAACGCTCAGGGTCGATCGGTTGGGCCTGATCTTCGGATACATCTTCCTGATCGCGACGTTCCTTGGCGTGGTCTATCAGCTTCACGTGAAAGGCTGGCTGGAGCAGGTCGCGACCCTGATCTACGCGGGATCGGCCACGGGCGCTATCTTCGCCGGGGACCTGGTCACCTTGTTCCTGTTCTGGGAGGGAACCGCGATCTCGTCGGTTTTCCTGATCTGGGCCGCTGGCACTCCGCAGGCGCTGGCAGCCGGACAGCGCTATGTGCTGATCCAGATCACGTCGGGCATGATCTTGCTGGCTGCGACGATGATCCACCACGGGCAGACCGGCTCGATCGCGTTCGAGAGTTTCGACGTGACCTCGCTGGCGGGCCTGCTGATCTTCCTTGCGTTCGGGATCAAGGCCGCGTTCCCACTGCTGCATTTCTGGCTGAAAGATGCCTATCCGCAGGCAACGGTGACCGGCGCGGTGATCCTGTCGGCCTTTACCACCAAACTGGCGATCTATGCGCTCGCGCGTGGTTTCGCAGGGACCGAGATCCTGATCCCGATTGGAACGGTTATGGCGGCCTTCCCGATCGTGTTTGCGCTGATGGAGAACGATTTCCGTCGGGTGCTCGCCTATTCGCTGAACTCCCAGCTTGGGTTCATGGTGGTCGGTATCGGCATCGGCACAGAGCTTTCGCTGGCCGGCACGGCGGCGCACGCGGTCTGCAGTGTACTGTATCAGGGGCTGCTTTTCATGAGCATGGGTGCTGTGCTGATGCGCACCGGCACGGCCAAGGGGTCGGAGCTTGGCGGGCTCTATCGGAGCATGCCAATAACAGCGGCGTTCTGTTGTATCGGCGCGGCGTCGATCTCGGCGTTCCCACTTTTCTCCGGGTTCGTGTCAAAGTCGTTGATCATCTCAGCGTCGCTGAAAGGAGAGTACTTCGTGACATGGATGGTCCTGCTGTTCGCCAGCGCAGGCGCTTTCCTGCACTCCGGATTCAGGGTTCCGTTCTTTGTCTTCTTTGGCCGCGACTCCGGGTTGAGACCGCGGGAAGCTCCGAAGAACATGCTTACCGCAATGGGGATAGCGGCCTTCCTGTGCATTGGAATCGGCGTTTTGCCCGGTGTGCTTTATGCGCTGCTCCCAAGCCCTGTGAAATACGAGGCGTACACGCTGGAACACATCGTCACGCAAATGCAGATCCTTGTCTTTGCCGCAGTGGTGTTTGTCGTGTTCCTTCGGATGGGACAGCTCCCCTCGCTGCAACGCGCGATCAATCTGGATGTTGACTGGATCTGGCGCAAACCCGTCGCCTGGATCGCAGGCGGCTTGCACATCGCGCTTTTGAACTTCTTGTCCGGTCTGACGGCGAAGACCGCGGAGGCCGGAGCACGGTTGGCCCGCACGTTGTACTACGAGCACGGCCCGACAGGACGCCTCGCGCGCACCCGACCGTCGGGCTCAATGGCGCTCTACATGGCAGCGCTGCTTGTCGCGTTCATGGCGTTCTCGTTCTTCTGAGGTAAACGCTGAGGTGCCTTGCGTTTGCGTTCGCGCAGCCAGTGTTGCTGGATGCTCGACGAACTCTCCAAACCGGCTGAGCGTGATGCGATGTGCGATGGTCTCAGAGAGATACCGCCCCTAGAGGGCTAAAGCTAATTCCTGCTATCAGTGCAATTCTGAAAACGAAGGACGCCCCCGTTTCGTATCCAGTGTCCAAGACGCTTGGCCGCCGCCGCATAAGGGTAATCGTCAGCAACAAATACACAGGAGCCGTTAGCACGGACGCATCGACTTGCTGCAACGGTACTTCTGCTGCGGAGGAATATCAGACCTTTGGTTCGAAGCCCGGGGCTGGTTCGAGGGAAGAGGGTAGCTACCAGACCGTCTTCGTCGGAACACTACTGGACGGTTCGGTTTGAACGTGGTGC